>ENA-OUOG01000130-OUOG01000130.1-marine-metagenome-genome-assembly--contig:-NODE-130-length-91477-cov-5.834125_pt1 | contig 91477 bp, 48 predicted proteins | sample MGYA00248635_ERZ508505 | MGnify/ENA primary metagenome ERZ508505 (study PRJEB26176, sample SAMN06267871) | marine metagenome | isolation source: Saanich Inlet, British Columbia, Canada | place: Pacific... | reverse complement strand
CAGGAGCCGCGGAAGACGCCTGACGCGCCGACGAACGCGTCGGGACAGTGCCGTGCACCTCCGACTGCTTGCGGCGCCGCCGGCGGGGTGCAGCGCGCGCCTCGTCAGGCTCGTCTTCAACGGACGAGTCCGCGAGAGTGAAAGTCGGCACCTCCTCGCTTTCTTGGTCGGCATCCTGCTCCCTCCCCCACAAGAGGTCGCGGGCTTGAGCAAACATGACGTCAGATGGCGACGCCGACCGGCTCGCGCGATGTGCAGGCCCCGCGGGGGTCGCCCGGCGCGTTTGCGGGGTGCGCAGTGCCGCGGCGTTTGAATAATCGAAAGTGACCATTTTCCCTTCGATTCCGGATTTTCGCGTCGGCGGTTCTTCCAGCCCCGCGCATTCGAGACGCGCGCGCCACCCCGACCTCGACCCCGAGAGCATGTCTCTCGTGACAGCGTCGCGCGTCGCGACGCCACTGAGCGCGACGGCGTCGCGCGCCCCGTCCGGCGCGTCGCGCGAGCCCCCGCCGCGTGCCTTCGCGCCACGCGCGCCGGCGTTGGTTCGTCGCGGATTCCCGGGGCGGCGGCGGTCGGGGCGCGCGTCCCCGCGCGTCCCCGCAATCGACCCCGACGCCGTGGACCCCCCCGGCTCGGCTGGCCCCGCGCGCGACGACTACGCCGCGTGGAAAGCCGCCAAGGACGACGAGACGGAGTCGTTCAAGCGCGCCGCCGCGGCGGGTGGCCGCGCGGACGATTTCGTGGTCGGCGCCAAGCCTCTGGACGAGCACATGTTGTCTCGCCTGATGCTTCAGCTCCTGCAGAATCACTCGCGCGGCGTTCCCGCGGCGGCTCTGCTGGAGCAGGTCAAGGGCGACATGTGCCTTGACGGGTACAAGTCCGTGCTGGTGGGCGTGGGGCGCACGCGGCAGTGGGCGCTCGCGCGCGAGATTGTCGATTGGGTCCGCGCGCAGGGCATTGAGCAGGGCGCCAATAAGTCGGAGGTGTTGACGAGCAACTGGTTCGTGGCGCTCGCGCGGCGGCGCGTGGACGACGGCGAGTGGGAAGCCGCGGTGGAGGTGTTCGAGTACATGCGCGACTTGAACGGTGTGCCTTCCGGGGAGACCATCGAGCTCTTCGCGCGCGTCACCGACCACGAGGATGCGATGAATGCCCTGACGGTGTCGCGGTGCCGAAAAATCGGCGAGTGGCTGGCGAGCAGCGACGCGGGGAAGGCGCTGTGGCACCTGAGCTTCGGGACACCGGGAATGGCCATCCCGGAGAGCCGGCCCGCGAAGACCGTTCGCATTGCCATGCCCACGGAGGAGTTCGACATCGACGGGGACATAGACGCGTTGCGGGAGCAGTTCAGGGAGTACCTCGAGTAGAGGATGGACGATCGAATGCGAAATGTTTTGAGCGCCGCGAAAAAACGCGTTCCTTCGCGTTCGTCACCGCCGCCGCTACCGTACCGATCACCCTCTCCTTCTCCTTTTCTTGTCTCCGCCGATTTTTTTCAAAAACATCCTACAAGTTGTTCGTCGCTTAATGCGCCGCGGTCGACCCCACCTGCTTGAACACCTCGTCCACCACCTCGGCGAGCGTGGGGTGCGCGTGCACGGCAAACTTGAGCTGCGACGCCTTTTGGCCCATGTTAATCGCGTTGGACGCCTCGTGAATAAGATCCGCGGCGTGCAGGCCCATGATCCACATCCCTAAAATCTCCTCCGTGTCCGGGCGGTAGATGAGCTTCGCCATGCCGTCCGCCTCCTTCTCCGCGAGCGCCTTGGAGTTGGCCTTGAACGAGGTCTTCTTCACGACCACCTCGAACCCCTCCTCCTCGCCCTTCGCCCGCGCCTGCTCCTCGGTGAGCCCCACGAAGGAAACCTCGGGGTGCGTGAAGCACGCCGCCGGCACCGAGTTGTGGTTCAGCACGTTGTCCCGGCCGTTCATGCACTCGATCGCGGCGATACCCTGCGCGGACGCGGCGTGCGCTAACATCAGCTTCCCGTTCGCGTCGCCGATGCACCACACGCCCTCCACGACGTTCCCATCCTTATCCGTCACCTGCATGCGCTCGTTGACCGGGACGAAACCGCGCTGCGTTTCGACGTTGATGGACGCCAAATTAAGGCCCTCGGTGTAGGGCGCGCGGCCGGTCGCGACGAGGCACGCGTCAACCTCCATGGTGTCCACCACCTCGCGCGTCTTGAAGTCCGAGAGCTCGATCGTCACGGGCTTCTCGCCCGGGATGCCCGGCGTGACCTTGGTGGCCAAAACGTTGGTGACGTAGTCGATGTTGCGGGGGTTGATCAGGATGCGCTCCGCCTGCTTGCCGATCTCGGCGTCGAAGCCGGGCATGATCTTGGGCATCGCCTCGATGAACGTCACGTCCGAGCCGAGCGCGGTGTACACGTCCGAGAACTCTAACCCGATGTACCCGGAGCCGATGATGGCGACCCACGGCGGGAGCCAGTCCAGCTTGAGCGCGTCGTCCGACGTGAAAACCGTCTTGCCGTCGACTTCGATACCCGGGGGCACGAACGGCGTCGACCCGGTGGCGATGATGATGTTGTTCGCGGTGCACTTCTTGTTCCCGTACCGAACGGTGTGGTTGTCCGTGAGCGTCGCGGAACCGATCAGAATCTCCACGCCGAGCGCCGTCATGGAGTTGGTCAAATTGCCGCGAATCGTCGACGCCAGGTTGGTGGCGTGATCGGCGATGCCCTGCCTGTCGAACTTCACGTCGCCAACCTCGATGCCCAGCATCTTCAGGTGGTCCGCGTCCTTCATCTCGCGCACGCGCCCGGACGCCGCGAGCAGAGCCTTGGAGGGCACGCAGCCGCGGTTCACGCACGTGCCGCCGATCGTGCCGCCCTCGATGATGGCGGTTTTCATCCCGCACTCCACCGCGTGAAGCGCGGCGCCGTGACCCCCGACGCCGGCGCCGATGATCACCAGGTCGTAGTCGTAGTCGTGCGCCACCACCTTCGCGGTCAGAGCGCGCGAAGACGCGCGCGAAGGGCTCGAGCCGGGGCTGTGTGCGGTGAAGGAGGTGAAAGAAGAGAGGAAAGAGTTATAGGGAGTCAGTCGCGCGGTCGTGTTTTTTTTCAGCCTTGTTTTGGAAAAAGCGAACGACCGCGAAGACGGACGACTCGACACGCGACAGTGGACGACGAACGAGGAGTCACGACTGGCGGGAACGCCCGACGCGGGGTGTCTCGTCGGTTTCTTCGATCCGCGATGGAGTGGGTAAGGCGGACGCCGGGACCGCGCGCGGCGACGCGGCGCGAGCGAGGCGAGCGCGGTCTCGATCGATCGCGCGCGAAGACGCGTTCCCGAGATTCCGACGCGATTGCCGCACGTACCGGGCGGTGACGACGCGCGCGCCCATGACGGAGGACGCGCGCGCGCGGACGGAGACGCGAGCGGGGGCGACGCGGCCGGCCATCGCGGAGACAGTGGTCTTCCGGGAAACGCGCGCGTTGGTCGGGCCGGCGCGGACGACGCCGGCGGCCGTGGAGGAGGACATGGCGAACATCCTGCCTGAGCGGAAGGAGGGTCGACGCGAGTGGGACGGGGCCTTCGCGAGTCGCAGAGTGCAGGAGGCGGGCGGGTGAGATGGGTAAAGTTGATGACTCTGCGCGATTGGAACGCGAGCACCACCAGACTTGCGCGCTTCGCGAATCGCGATTCGCTGTGAGGAACGTCCGAGCCTAGATGGGCCAGTCTTGGAAATCCGATATTATCCACTCGCGGACACACAGCGAGTAGTCACAAAAAATGACCCAGGCCTAACCGTTGGTTGAAGCGAAAAAGGCGTTTCGAACAATGCTGACTCGAGAGAAAGTACGACACGCGCGTCTCGCGTCCCGCGGCGCCACTGTTCGCCTCGCGCGTGTCCCCGGACCACCGCGACGCACACGAGCGAGTGCCATGTCTCCGAGCCACTCGCAGGCGGAGCGCTGGCTGGCCAAGGCCGGCGAGCGTTCCGGCGCGTACCAGAACGCCCCCGGTTCCGTAAACTCGCGGCGCTCGGGAGATCCCCCCACCGACAACTACGGTCACTCCGAGCGCTACGGCAACGACGAGTACCGCGCGCGCGGGTCCGCGCGCTACGCCTCCGCCGAGTCAGAGGTACGCCTTCGCGTCGCCCGGAAGCCTCCACGCGGACAGGACAGGACGATACGCGCTCCGCTCGTGCTCGTTCGGCGAGGCATCGCGCCGCCGCGTCGTCGCGTCCCGCGCGAAATGTAGCCGAAGCGTTCGTTTCTTTCGGTGTTTTTTTTTCGCCGCGCGCTCGGATGGCATCCGGAGACGCGTCGATTTTACGCCCGTACGCGCGGAGACGACTGACTGACCGACGCGACATCGCTTTGTGTGTATTCCGACAAAACGACCGACACCTCGTCCTGAACGCGAAAAGCCTCACGACCCCGTGGCTGAGTCCATGATCGAGAAGTTCGGCAACCCCGACGCGGATGACCTGCGCGACGTGCGCAAGAGCTTCTCGCGTTTGTCGGCGGCCAAGCCTCCCCCCGCGCCGGTGGTGTGGGACACGCCCTTCGATCCCGACGCCGCGGACCAGGTGGCGACGGACGGCACGCCCAACCGTTTCTTCAACCGCGGTAACGAGCGTCTGTACGAGGCGTACTCGCAGCTGCACAACATGGCGCAGGAGTTTGACAAGCCCTTCGACGCGCCCGCCATCTTGGTGGTGGGCCACCAGACGGATGGGAAGAGCGCTTTGGTGGAGGCGCTGATGGGGTTCCAGTTCAACCACGTCGGCGGCGGCACCAAGACGCGGCGCCCGATCGCGATCAACATGAAGTACAACGCCTCGTGCGTCGACCCGCGGTGCTTCCTGCTCCGCGAGGACTCCTTCGTGGGGGGCGAGGAGGAGATGAGCCTTCCCGACTTGCAGCGGTACATCGAGAGCGAGAACCGCCGTTTGGAGAACGACAACGGTTTCTGGGCCAAGGACATCGTCGTGCGCATCGAGTACAAGTTCTGCCCCAACTTGACGATCATCGACACGCCTGGTTTGATCGCCGCCGCGCCCGGCCGCAAGCACACCGCCACGCAGCAAGCCGCGCGCTCGGTGGAGACGCTGGTCCGCGCGAAGATGCAGCAGCGCGATTACATCATCCTCTGCCTCGAGGACAACTCGGATTGGAACAACGCCACCACGCGTCGCGTCGTGCTGGATTGCGACCCCGAGCTTCGGCGCACCGTCGTGGTGAGCACCAAGTTCGACACGCGCATTCCCCAGTTCTCCAGAGCCTCGGACGTTGAGCTGTTCATGAAGCCCCCCGCCCGTCTGCTCGAACCCACGCTGCTCGGCGGCGGCCCCTTCTTCACCTCCGTGCCCAGTGGGCGCGTCGGCGGCGGCAGGGATTGCCTGTTCCGCTCCAACGAGCACTACCGCGAAGCCGTGTTGCAGCAGGAGAAGCGCGACGCGTCCGAGCTCGAGCGCCGGTGCGACCGACGCATGGCGCCCTCCGAGCGCTCCAGAGTCGGCGTCTCGCAGCTCAGACACTTCCTCGAGCGCCTCCTGCAGCAGAGGTACCTGGAGAACGTGCCCACCATCGTCCCCGTCCTCGAGCGCGAGCACCGTTTGGCGTCCAAGAAGCTGCGCGAAACAGACGCCGAGCTCGGCAACCTGGACACGGACAAGCTCAAGGAGAAGGGCCGCGCGTTTTACCAGCACTTCCTGGAGAAGATCCCCGAGTTACTCCGAGGCACGATGGCCGCGCCTCCGCGCGTGTTCGGGGAGACGCTCGCGCACGAGCACATAAGAGGCGGAGCCTTTGTCAACCCCGACGGCCGCCCGGTGGACGCCCTGGCGCCGTACGACGTTCCCAACGGCGAAATGCGACTTTTCGGCGGCGCGCAGTACCACCGCGCTTTGGAGGAGTTTAGAGCGGTCGTCTCCGCTGTCAAGTGCCCTCCGATTTCGCGAGAGGACATCATCAACAGCTGCGGCGTGGACGAAGTGCACGACGGGGTGAACTACACGCGAACCGCGTGCGTCATCGCCGTCGCGCGCGCGAAGGAGACGTTTGAGCCGTACGTGCACCAGCTCGGATTCCGTTTAGCGCACGTCGCGCGGCGCCTGCTGCCCGTCGCCATGTATTTACTCCAGAAGGAGGGCCGCATTTTAACGGGCCACGAGGCGTTTTTGAAGCGCATCGGCGCCTGCTTCGCCGCGTTCGTGGACCAGAAGGTCAAGGCGTGCCAGGAGAAGTGCCGCGAGGACCTGCAGAGCACCACGTCGTTCGTCACGTGGTCGCTGCACAGCGGGAACAGGGCGGGGGTGGAGTCGGTGCTCGGCCCGGACAAGCGCGCCGCCGACGACTCGGCGCGCGACGAGGCGCGCGCGACGTTCGACGACCACCACGGGTACCCGGACGAGCCGCACGCGCACCGCGACGAGAGGGACAGGAACGAACACCGCCGCCGCCACAGGGACGACGAGAGAGACAGGAACGAACACCGCCGCCGCGGGGACTCGAGACGCGAGCGCCGCGACGAGAGGGACAGGGACCCCGACGCGCGTCGCTCTTCTTCGCGCCGCGACGAGACTCGCGACGCGGCGCCCGAATTCGACGTTCCCGAGCGCGCTGTGGCGCCTCGCGCTTCATCCGACAACGTCGGCAGCAAAGATGTCATGTCGTTGATGGATAACACGCTGTGGAACCGGACGATGAAGGACGTGACTTTGGATGTGGTCGATTTGCTCGTTCGCCAGATTTACGCCGGCATCCGTACGTACGTCGTGCAGAGCGTCGAGCTCAAGTTCAACTGTTTTTTCCTGATGCCGCTCATGAACGAGTTCGCCGGGTTTTTGCGCCAGGAGATGGAGGCGCAGTTCGAGGACAGCCTGGACTCGGTGTTCGACGTGCGGTCCGTGCGCGTCGCGCTCGAGGAGAGGCAGCGCAAGCTCGAGTCCGAGCTGGAGCAGATGGAGCGCATCCAGGAGAAGTTCGCGTCCATCCACAACCAGCTCGAGCTGCAATCGCGCGGCTCGCCGGCGACGGCGGCGGCTGCCGCCGAGGCGCGGCAGTCGCTCGGCGGATTCCAAACCGCCGCCGAGCGCGAGATTGACGCCACCGCCGTGGCGATGCGCGCCTCGCAGGAGATGGCCGCGGAGATCAAGCGCGCGAACGCGGAGTTCGCGCACCACTCGCCGGCGAAGAGCAAGTCGCACGCCTCGTTCGGCTCGCCCGCGGGGAAACGCGCGCCGCTCGGCGAGCGCAACTATTAACGGGCGGTCAAAAACGCGAGAGCGCGGCGGCGACGCGCGAGTCGAGTCGAGTGAGCTCATCTCGTCGCGAGAAGAAGAGAAGGACGTGGAAACCTGAAGTACGTTGTATTGTTATTTATCACAGTCATCACGAAAGACACGACAAAAGCGTGTCTCTGTCTCATCGTCCAAAACGTCGTCAAAAACGCGTTTATCATCGCGTATCTCACTCGGCTTTCTTGTTCCTTCGCGCCGCCGCCGCGCCGATGAAGGTCGGCTCTTTCTTCACCCGCACCGGCGCGCCCGCGCCGAGCGGATCCAGCGCGCCCAGCGGGTCGGCGTTTTGACTCGGCGCAGGCGAGCCCGTGAGCAGGTCCATGCCCGGGATGGGCCCCGGCGCGGACGCCGCGAACGGGTTCGCGTCCGCGGCGCGCTGCGCCTGCGTCGCCGCGCTTCGCGGCGCGGCGGGCGCGACGGAAACCAGAGTGGGACCCGATTGAGGAATCGCGGGTGCTTGACCCAAAACGTCGTCTTGGCTTCCAGACGATTGGCTTCCAAAGACGTCAAACGCGCCGGCGAATATGTCGGCGCCCGAACTCGCGCCGAGCGCGGCGACGCGCCGCCGCTCTTCTCGTTCGCGCGCCTCTCTTTCGCGCGCGTCTCGAACAGCCTGCTCTTTCCTCCGCTCCTCGGCGACGGACTCGAACATCGCCGCGCGACCGCGCAGCGGGGGAGCGTAGTCGCCGCTCGTGCTGCCGTACAGGCTGGACGAATTCAAACTCGAGCTCGACGAAACCGAGCTCGACGAAATCGACGTTTTTGTCCCCGCGACGGTTTCTTTCACGTCTCTCGTCGCACGCGCCGTTTCTCTCGAGACGCTCTCGTTTTTGTCATCGGCGCTCATTCGTTTCGGCGCTAAGATGTCCTCGGGGAGCATCTCAGACGCGGGGACGAGCTCGAGGCAGTCTTTCGTCTCCGGCGGATCGTGGCCGAGCACGACGTGCGCGACGCCTAAATCGTTGACGATCCAGACGCTCGCCGCGCGACCGCCGCCGCCGGCGTTTTCCCACACCAGCTTCGGCGGAGTAGAAGCGGGCCTCGTCCATTGTTTCGGGACGCACCGCAGCGAGTTAACGTCGGGCGGCGTCGGCGAGTTGGTCAAAGCCATGCCGAGCGCGACGAAGCCCGGGGGAGGCACCGCCGCCCACGCGAACGCGGAGACGTGTTTCCACTCCTGCCCCCAGACCTGCCGGAACCGCACGGGGTGCGGGAACAACGCGTCTATCACGCTGTTCAGGTGCGGCGACCCCGCCATCGCCCACGCCTTGGTGTCCGTGACTTCCAACGCGTTGGCGTGTTTACCGCTTGGGCCGTACGACCCAGTCGCGGTCACGGGCGCGTACCGGCTCGGGTCCGCCAAGCCCGGCGTGGCGTACGACCCGAGAGGCACGCGGTCGCGGTTGCGCGCCGCGAAGCTCTGCTCGAACTTGGCGTGCCAGAACGAAGCCGCTCTTCTCGAGCCGGTCGCCTCCGAGGTCCAGACGCGCGTGAAACTCGAGTGCGGCTTGACGGCGACGCGGATCCCGGCCAACACCTCGCGCGACAAAGGCACGCCTCTCGTCGCGGCGGCTTGGCTCACGAGCGACCCGCCGGGAGCGCCGGAACCGAGCCCGCGGTCGACGACGGAGCCGTTCGGATTGACGCGCGCGCCGGCGCCGACGGACACGGAGTGATCCTTCTTTCCAGGATCCGACAACGAGCGCGCCTCGATTTTGGCGCGGCCCGCGCCGGCGGCGCCGTCGAAGTCGATGAGGTCCTCCTCGCCGCCCCAGCCGTCCGCCGCGCTATTCGGCTCGACGTCGCCTCCCCCGAGCGCGCCCAGCGGGTCGTACGGCGCAGAGGCGACGGTCGTGTTTCGCGCCGAGTTCAGGCCGAACAAGTCCGAGTCGTCGCGGCGCGGCGCGGAGACCATCGCGCCGAACGCGTCGCCGTCGTTCCCGTCGGCGTAAAACGCATCCTCCGCGCTTTTGTCGCCGTCTCGGCGTTCGTTCACTCCGTCGTCGCCGTCCTCCTCGTTCTCATCACCCTTCGCGCAAAAGTCATCCGGGCCGAACGCGTCCACGAACCGCTCGTAGGTGACGTACCCCGCGTTCTCGACGTCGATCTTCCGCGCGAGCTCCATCATCTGGCCCGGAGCCAGCTCCACGCCGAGCCACGTCAGACCGCCGTACAGAGCTTCGTACGACAAACGCCCGTTACGCTCCTCGCCGTCAAACGCGCGGAAAGCGTCCAGCAGGCGCATCTTTCGTACGCGCAGCGCGTGCCGCACGCGCGAGGAGGAGGCGCGCGACGCTAACAGCGCGAACTCGTCCGCGGTGGTCAGCGCGCGCGCTAAAGGCGTGTCGCGCCAGTCCAGCCCTCTGGGGCGCCGACGCACGGCTTTGACCTTTTCGAAAAAGTCGACGCGCGCCTCCGAGACGGAACCCTGCAGCGCTCGCAACAGAAGCGAAACCTCGTGCCGTTCGAAATCCATCTGCGAGTCGAGGAAGCGGAAACACTGCGTCGCGGTGGACGCCTGGAACAGCTCCGCGGGCGCGTAGCCGTTCGTCGCCTCGAGCAAAGCGCCGTCCCCACCGGGCGCGGCGACTCGTAAACCCAGCTCGACGTCGGCGAAAGGCACGAGCCGCCCGTCGCACGCGCCGCCGCTCTCGGCGACTTCGCGTTTGGCGGCGCGCACGGCGGCGCGCAGCGACTCCGCCTCGGCCAGGGACACGGCGACGTAGTACCGCCCGTCCTGGACGCCGTAGATGTTCTCACTTTGCATGGCGCGCTTCAGGTCCTTCAGGGTGATGCCCGCGTCGGCGCCGCCCGACGCGGAGCGCATGACGCGGCGGCTCAGAGCGGTGAGCGCGGCTTCGTCGCCGCCCACGCACGCGTCGGCGGAACGCAAAACCTCTGTTAACTGCGTCTCGTCCAGTCGGCCCAGTCGTGACTCGTCGAACATCGCGAAAGCCGACTGCAAACCGGCTTCCTGTTCCTTCGTGAGCTCGCGCGGGACCCACGCTCGTTGGCGGCGCTGCGCCGTCGCGGAGACCAGCGTGTCCGTGAGCGCGCTCGCCAAAGCGGAGGCCTGCGCCAGGACGCCTCCGCCATCCTCCTCCGCCGCGGACTCGTTCACGGCGGCGGCGGCGGCGGCGGCGTCGAAATCGCCTCTTTCGCTCTCGTCGCCGCGCGACGCGATCGCCGCGCCGGCGTTCGGGGTCCAGTCCGCGACGATGATCAGGTTCTTCAAGCGCCTGTGGCTGTTCAGCGCCCAGCCCGTCTTGAACCAGTTGCGGCTCAGGTACAGGTAGTTGGGGAAGTCCAGCGACTTGGTGGTCGCGCCGAGCCCGCGGTGAAGCACGAACTCGCGAAGCGCGTGGAAACCCTGCGCGTTCCCGGGCTCGTCGCGCAACGCGTCCAGGCGCCAACCGACTTGCGTCTCGTCGTCGCGCGAGTACCGAAGACGCTCGGCTTCTTCGAACGCGTGTTCCTCCTCGCGCTCCTCTTCCTTCTCCTGTTCCTGTTCCTGTTCCTGTTCCTGTTCCTGCTCCTGCTCCTGCGTCTGCTCCGCGTCCAGCGCGTGCTCCAGCTCAGCCGCGAACGCCGCCGCGGAGGACGCCGGTGCGGACCCGGAGGATCCCGCGAAGAAATCGCTCCCGTCCTCGGAGAGAACCACGAGGTCGTCTCCGGAGACGACCGAACCGCTACCGCCTCCGCCCGGAAGATTTCCGGCGTTCTTCGCGGAACTTTTTCGCGCGCGTTCCGCGAGGCTCGCCGCCGTGCTCTCCTCGGCTTCCGCGACGTCCTGCATGATCCGCGCGAGCGCCTTGTTGGCCTCCGGGTCGTCCATCAAAAGCGCCTGGTGCGCGGTCACCGCGCGCGCCAGGCGCTTGGAGGCGTGGCTTCCTTTCGGCACCGCGTTGGACACCACGAACGAGACGCGTTCGCGGAAGACGTCCAGACATTTGCGCGGCGCGCCCTCGCCTCGTTCGCTGCCGAAACACGACGCGCCCGCGGCGAGCGTTTTGCGGTACGCGTGCTTGCGCCACACGTTCGCCGCCCTCTGCTCCTGCAGAAGACCGCTCTGCACGTTCTCCGCGCGCATGCCGTTCACCACCAGCCACGCGAGCACGTCGCGAAGGCGGCGGCTCTCCCGCGCCGTTCCCGGCGCGCATCGCGCCAGCTCGCTCGCGCGCTCGGCCACGCCGCGCCCCTCGCCCGCCGCCGCCGCGCGCTCCACCAGCTTCTTCACCTCGGGCGTCACGAGAAGCGAGAGCCTCTGCCCCCTGCCGATCTGGCGCATGCGCCAGGCGCCCTGCGCGTAGTCGCGCAGAGTCATGTCCTTCCCCAGCGTCACGGCGGCGCGCGCCGCCGGCGCCTGCCGGATGTCCATGCCGGTGGTGTGCACCTGGTCGTAAAACGTGAACCGGCGGCTCGGGTCCAGCGCGGCGACGCGCGCCAAAGGCACGGCGTCGTACTTGGTCCTCTTCGCGTTTCTTCCTCCGTTTCTCTCGGAAACGGAACCGTTCCCCGTCGCGCCCGAGGGAGCGCCCGAGGGAGCGTTTGACTCGCCGCCCGAAAAAGCAAACGTCTCGCCTTCCTCCTCGGAAGAGACGCGCATGAGCACCATCTGCCTGTCCTCTTCGTCCAGATACACGCACCCCTCCGCCCAAACGAGCCCGTTGTCCAGCAAAAACCGCGCCACGTTTTGGTTGGACATGCCGGTGACGAGCGCGCCGACGTCGATGAGCGCGCGCGCGGGGGGATCCGCCGTCGCCACCGATCGAAGCAAAGACTCGACGTCCCAGTCGTCCGCCAAAAACGTCGCTTCCACAACCTCGGGGTCCGCGAGCGTCGCCAACACCTTCGCGTCCGTCCCGGTCTCGAACTTGGGCGCGCCCAGTTCCAGAGGGAGCAAATCCGCCGGCGTCCCCGAAAACCCGAGCCGACGCGGGAACAGCAAGTCGCCGCCGAGCTCCTGGCCGGTGGCGCTCAGCTTCATGCCCTGGTGCCTCGCCGTCTCCGGGAACACGTGCTTGTCCAGGTAGTGCTCGATCACCTCGGGCACGCGACGCATCAGGCGGAACAGCTCCTCCACCTGCTCGGCGTCGCGCGGGTCCACCAGCTGTAAAGGCCACACCTCGCTGGACGCGGCGAGCGCGAGCGACGCCGCCTTGCCGGCGGAGACGAGAAGGTTCGAATCGCGATTTTCGTCGCGAATCGCTTCGAGCGATCCAAAACTTTCTGTTTTGGATCGCTCAAAGCCGACGCGCGACGCGCCCACGTCTCCCACGCTCGCCTTGAGGCTGGCCGCCGTGCGCCTCGCCTCGGCAGCCGCCTCCTCGCGCGCCTCGCCGCGGACGCGTCGCCCCGCGAACCGAACGAACTCGCCCCACTTCACCGCGCTCGGCCTCTTGCCCTGCGGCCCGGTTTCGTTCTCGAGCGACGCGAGGAGCCCCCTGAGAAGCGTCTTGAAGTCGCCCCGGCGCAAACCCTCGTGCCTGTGCGCGCAGATGGTGAGCCCGATGACGATGTCCGGGTGCGAGAACTCGTTCGTGCGGCTCGGGATGTCCTTGCCCACGAAAGGCACCGCCAGCAGACGCCGCGAGCTCGGCACGCGCGCGCCGCCGCCGCTCTCGAGCAGCGCGACGTCCGCGGGCTTGAGCAAGCCGTAGCTCACGCGGTTGATCTTCGCGAGCACGTGCGGGAGCAGCGCGCAGATCCAGTCGCGAGCGAGGTTGATCATCTTGAGCGCCTCGTCCTCCGCCTCGCGCTCGATCACTTCGCACGCCTCGCGCACGTCGCCCGAGCGCGTCAGGTACGCGCGCATGTGGTGCTCGGCGACGCCGCGCGCCGCGCCGCGCGCGCGAAGCCACAGCTCGGTCCACTCGGCGAGCAGCGGCGCCAGGGACTCGCGGTACCACTCGCGGTCGAGCAAAACGACGTGCGGCTGCGACTGCACGCCCTTTGTTTTCGTCGCCTCCTTGACACACGAAGAGATTTTCTTCAAAATCTCAGCCGCTTCGTTGGACCCGCGCGCCTCCTCCGCGGAGGCGCGCGGCGTTTTGTTGGACGCGCCGAACACAGCGTCGAGGATGAAAAACGGGAGCTTCCAGCGCAACCCGTCGCCGGCGCGCGATTTCGAAAAGTCCAGCGGCACGCGTCGGCCCAAGGGCCAGTGCAGCTCCGAACGCAGCGGGTGCAAAATAAGGTCCACCTCGTCCAGCACGAGCACGCCCGAGCTCTGGAACAGCTTGACGATCTCCGCGGCGACCGCGCCTTCTTTGCGCAATTCCAAAATCTCACCCGCGCTCAGCCCGCCGGCGTCGGCGACGCGCTCGGAGCGGCTTCGGAACTCGGTGGCGCCCTCGAAGAGCCGGCCGAGGTTGCCCATGTGCGACTCGACGGCGGCGCCCTCGACGCGCGCGACGTAGCTCTGGTCCAGCAGGTGCGCTGTTTCTAAAAACTTCAAAACCAGCGACTTGAGCGCGGTGGGCGTGGTCACGACCAGCGCCTGCGACCGGCGAGCTTTGCGCAGCGCGTACAGCGGCGCCGGCGTGAGCGGCGTGAACCGGTCAAACTTGAGCGTCACCACCGAGCGCCGCACGACGCCGGCGAAGGCGCGTCTGAGGCACCCTCTTGAAAACTCCAGGAGCGACTGAGGGACCACCTGCACGACCAGCGTCTCTTGGTTCGCTAACATGAACCCGAGCAGGGGGCAGATCATCGTGGTCTTGCCCTCGCCCATGAGCATCTGCGCGCACTCCGCGCCGCGCGCCGACGAAGCCGCCGAAACGAAGTCGCGCACGAGCGCCACCTGCCGCTCGCGCAGAACCACGCCGCGCGCGTACTCGAAAACCAGCATGCGCGGGTCGTAGTGGCGCGTCTTAGAACCTTCGAGCGAACCGTTAACACCGTCGCCGCCGAAGAGGGTCTTCTCGGTCTCGTCGGTCTCGTCGTTTCTCGCCGTGGTGACTTCGTCGAAGTAGTGGCGCCTCGTGCGCAGCAGGTCCGCCAGAGCCTTCGCCGCCAGCGAGACCCCGAACTCGCACGCCTCGACGCCAGCCTCTTTGGACGCCGCCGACGCCACGGTTTCGGCGGCGCCGTCCACGGCGGCGATGGCGTCCTCCGCCGCCGCCGCCGCGCGCGACGCCAGCGTCGCGCGCGATGTCAGCAGCAGCGCCTCGGCGGCGAGGTGCAGCGCGGCGGCGGCGCCGGCTTCGCCCACGCCGGGCGTGAGTCTGGCGAGAATCTTCTCGCCGTCCGAGCACAGCAGCCCCTCGACGAGGTCGTCGAAGGTGGCCTCGGCCCACGCGCCGCTCCGACGGTTCAAGCCGAGGCGGAGCATGGCGCGCGCCGCCGAGGGGTCGCGAGACAAGCCGTTCGCCGTCGAGGTGGCCGCCGCGGCAGCCTCCGTCGCCGCCGCGCGGTCCCGCGCCGCCAAGTCGCGGAGCGCGCGCAGAACAGCCACCAGCGCGCCGCGGGCTTTGACAGTCGCCGGACACGAGCCTTGATCTCCCGAAGAATCTCCCGAAGAAACGCTCGCCAGCCTCGCCGCGGCTTCGCGCGCCACCGCCTTGGCGTCCGCCGGCGCGAGGCCCTTGAGGTGCGCGTCCTGGAAGGCGGCGACGTCCACGACGCCGTCCGCCGACGTCGCGGCGGCGAGGCCGCCGGCTCGCCGCGCCCTCCTCGCGGCTTTCGCCGCCTCCGCCGAGGACGCCGACGCCTGTATGTCCCGCCGGAGCCGTTCCAGCGTGCGCTTCGCCGTCGGCGTCGCCGCCGCGACGTGCTGCGTCACGGTGAAGGGCAGATCCATCGGCTCACCGTTTTCGAGCCCTCGCTCGTCTCCGTCCTCGTCCTCGTCCTCGCCGTCTTCGAAGACGAAGAACTTCTCCAGCCCGAGCTCGGCCAGCGGCGCCGCCACCAGCGAGGGCACGTGCACCTGCTCGAGGTGCTTCCCGCCCCACGCGGTGGCCGCGCCCGCGGCGGCGCCGGGCAGACGCGAGGTCATCGGGAACGAGCGCCGCGTGCGCGCGGCGTCTGGGAACTTGGGGAGCGCCCAGCGCGCGGCGTCGCGCGGCGTGCCGAAGACGCCCCCGCGCTCGGGCACAGCCACCATGTCCGGCGGCGTGAACCGCCTCGACGCCCACCGGCTGGCGAACGAGGGCGGAATACCCCCCGCGCCGGCGGCGCGCTCGCGCAGAAAAGGCTGCACGCGCCGCAGCAGCAAGCCGATGGCGCCGTCCTGCGCGAACACCGCCGCCATGCGCGCGCCGACGCCCCGCTCCTCAACCTTGGGCGCCGCCTCTGCGACGCGCTTGGAGGAGGCCAACACGCGCAACGTCGACATGAGCGTGCCTCGTCGCGTGGCGTGTTCCGGCGGGACGAAGCGCAACAACGCGCATCCCCACCTGTGCGGGTCGTCCGTGGGAAGCACGCGCAGGGGTGTCGAGCCCGTGAGCAGCTCGAACAACGTCGGGAACCCGTACGCCGAGTCCAGCGCGAAGAAAGCGCCGCCGGCGGCGTCGAGCCACTCGCCCACTTTTTGTAACCCGGCGGCGCCGGTGACGTCCTTCGCCTCGTACTGCGTGAACGAGTGCGTCAGGCCGGCGAGCTTACCGAGCGGGCCGTCGCCCGTGACTCCCTCCTCCAGGCACGAGCGGTCGTCCACCAGGTCGAAGACGCTGTGCGGGGGGAGGTCCGGGTACACCAAAGGGCACGCCGCCGTGGACGCGCCGTTTTGGGAAACGTTTTTCTCGGAAACGGTCTTCGGGGCATCGGGGTGCCCCACGGCGACTCTTTCGTCCACGCGCGATCGCAGGTAAAGGTACGAGGCGCGGTTGGCGAGCAGGGGCGACTTGAGCGCCTCCTGCGAGCACGAGTCCAATAACTCGCGCTCCTCGTTGGCGGGCAGGCGGCACGCCGCGCCGACGTGGCGCCACGTGGCGACGTACGACGCGAGCTCGGGCTCGACGTCCCAGCACAGGAGCGTTTCGGCGGGCGTCCCGAACGCCGCCACCGACAGACGCAACCGCGCGGCGCACGCGTCTGGCGCCGGATCGTACGCGACGCCGGCGAACGCCGACCACAGCTGCGCCTCCTCTGGGGTCGGGAGCGACTCGCTGACGCACAAATCAGCGAGTTTGCACACGTCCGCGTAGCGGCGCGCCAGGAACCGAAGCAAACACAGGTAGAGCGCCGACGCGAGGCTGGTCGCCTCGAGCACGGCGTGCGAGCTGTGCACCGGGTACACGTAGTGACCGCCGCCAAACGCGTTTGCGTTTTTGATCCACGCGTGGTCCCAGCGGTCGAGCACGGTGTCGGTGCCGAACCCCTTGGTGCCCACCGCGGCAGCCTCCTCCGCGGCCACCACCGCCAGGTCCTTCGTGGTGGAAGGACCGCGTTTTTGTTTCGCTCCAGGAGCTCCAGAATCTTCCTCCGAAACCTCCACGACGCGGTCCAGCGCCGGGCGCGGCGCGGCGCCGGCGGGCAGAAGCACTTTCAAGTCGCCGTCGCGCGCCTCCAGCACGAGCGCGTGCGGCAAACCGGAGAGAAGCGCGTCCAGCGCGGGCGAACGCCGCGCGGACAAAAACAAACCGGCGTGCTCTTCGCACTCCAGCTTCTGCGTGTGCGATTCGTCGTGAAGAGCGTTTCCTTTCGTTTTCGCGTCTCCTGGAACAGGAGACGAAAAAGCGCGCTTCTTCGAGCCGCCGCGGCTGAAGGAGATGCCCAGACGGGGCAACTCGAGGCGGTCGATCCCGCACACGGACCAGTCACGAGAGGCTCGCGGCGGATCCGCCGCGGCGCCGCGCTTCGTCTCCGCCGCCGCCGCCATCGCGCCCACGACGGCGGCGGCGGCGCCCCTGAGCGCGCCGAGCACGCCGCCCTGGCGCGACAGCTTGTCCACGTCCACCGGCGCGGCGGTCCACGCCAGGCAGTGCGCGAGACCCTCCACCGCGGCGAGTCTGCCCGCCAGGGATTTCAGAGCCGTCGCCGCCTCGGCGACGGCGTCGCGCGACGTCTTCGCGCCGTCGCCGGAGGTCTCGTCGCGTTTGGCGTCGGGCGCGGCGAGAATCGCCGGCGCGTACAGCAGGTCCACCAGCGTGAGTTGGCCCGGCACGACACCCTCCGGGACCCTCACGGAGGTGCCGGGTTCGCACCCGGGCGGAAGCGGGATCCTGCGTATGACCGCCGCGCGCTCACCCGCGACGCCCGTGCCGTCGCCGTCGCTCTCGAGCAGACGGCAGTGGATCATCGTGCGCGGGTGCTTGGCGTTGTGCTTGGCGTCGCCGTACAGGTCGCCGTCGCCGCTCTGCCAAAACGCGTACTCCTCCAGCAGCGCGGCGGGCAGCAAGCCGCGCAGGTGGCGCGCGGGCACGAACTGCTGCCTGCCCTGGTTTTCGTTCAGGTGGCGCGACACCACGAGCGAGCTCGCGGCGGCGCCCAGCCTCGCCGCCGAAAGCAGGTACCGCTCGCCCGAGTCCGAGAGCGCCGGGTGCCCGTCCGGGTCGATGTCCGCCAGGCACCACGCGGCTTGCGACGCGAACACCAGCGCGCGGCGGAACCGGCGGCCGTAGCTCTCGACGCGGTACACCTGCACGAGCGGCGGGTCGCGCAGAACGACAACCTCGGTCAAAGCGCCGACACGGTTTTTTACGCCGTCGGTTTCTTCTTTCCCGGTTGTTTTTTTCTTCTCGGGATCCGTCGCGCCCGTCACGTCGCCCGTCTCGCCGTCGCCGCGCGCGCCGGGCTCGAAGCCCCACGCTTTGTCGCCCGCGCCCCCCGGGTCCTCGGGCAGCTTCGCGAAGCCCGCGAGGCGCGCCACCGGCCCGTCGACGGTGGCCAGCGGCATGAAGAGCTCCACGCCCTGCAGGTACTCCGCGGCGGGGCCGGCGACGACGGGGTCGAGCCGCTCGGAGATCCAGCGCTCGGCGCCGCGCAAGCCGGCGGCGCCGGCGGCGGCGACGGCGCTGGAAACCGCGCCGGCGGCGCCGGCGAGCCCGGCGGCGATTTGCGCGTTGGTGAACAGAGGCGCGTACGGGCGCACGAACGGGTTCTGGGGCGCGCGTCTGTCCCTGTCCCACAGCTGCACGTCGTGCCGCAATCCCACCAGGCGCATCCACAGGCGGTGTTTCGAGCGGCGAACCTCCGCGCAGTGCACGACAATCTCGCCGGCGTCGTCGTCGTCGCTGTCGTCGTCGTCGCTGTCGTCGTCGAGCGCCGCGGCGGCGGTCGCCGCGCCGGCCACAGCCTTGTCGACGCGGTCGCCGCCGCGGTCGCCGCCCGCGCGCCGGTTGGCGCGCTTCGAGCGCTTCTCCGCGGCGCCGTGCGCGGCCAGGGTGGCGCCGAGCGCCGCCGTGAAGTCTGGCATCTCGCGGACCGAGCGCTGGAGCGACTTGAGCCGGTTCTTGCGCACGGTGAACTCGCCCAGCTGCGCGTTCACCTCCATCTCCACCGCCATCGTCGTCACCGAGCGCATCCAGTCCGCGTAGGAAAGGGGCGATTTCTCCTTCTCCGCGCCGCTCGTCTCGGACGTCTCGCCGGAAGGTCCATCCGAAGTCACGTCGGTTCGTTTGTCCTCTTCCTCCGGCGAAGGAGCAGGTCCGACGGGCGGCGGCGAGAGACGCCGCTCAGTCTCCGCGTCGCGCGCGTCCCGCCGCTTCGCGATCGGCACCCCCGCCGCCTTCGCCGCCGCCGCGGCTTCCGACTCGGGGATGAACCGCCCGACGCCGCCCGGCCCGGGGACGCGCACCCACCGCCGGTCGACGTGGATCGAAGAGATGGGGTCGCGCGCGGTCGCGTTCTCGGTGACGTTCTCGGTGACGCCTGCTTCTTCCTTGTCGCCTTCCTTGTCTTGAGACGCGCCGCGCGCCTTGGCCAACGTCGCGGCGACGGTCGCCTTGAGGCGCGACGCCCGCCCTGACTTTTTCCCGCGGGTCTTACCGCGTTCCTCGCGCTCGTCCAGGTGGAAGTCGTCGGACCCGGCGCTGTTCAGCGTGAGCACGCGCACAACCTCCTCGAGCACGCCGTCCGCGCGCTCCGGGTGCGTCTCCATCCACCGCAACACCGAGGCGCGCTGGCGCTGGAACAGGTCGAAAATCTCGGTGGGCGCGAACCCCAGGCTCTCGTCGTGCGACGCCACCGACCCGCTCTCGCCCTCGACTAAAACGCCGGCGGCGCGGAGCTTCGAAGCGCCGCCGTCCGTCGCGTCTGTAAACGCGTGGTTCACCAGGATGTACGCCTGCGCGGTCAAAAGCGTCTGCGCGCCGCGCCTTGTAAGCGCCGCGGGAGGCGTGCTCCAGTGCAGGTACGCCAGGTGCGCGTGCAACGAGCACGCCGCCTTTTGCGCGCCGTCGCGGACGGCGGTGGCCAGCCACCGGCGCAGCGTCGGCCGCACGCGGTCATCCAGCGCGACGCGTAGCCTGTGCGCGGCGTGCAGCAGCGGCCGAGCCGCCGCGGCGGGGCAACGCACGCCGCGCGCGCCGGAGCCGCCCGCCCATCCGCCGGGTCCCGGCCCCGTTTCGAGCGAGTTTTGAGACGACTCGTCGTCATCCTCCGACGCCTCCGCGTCTTCGTCGGTTTCGAAAACGTTTCCCTCTTTTTGGAACTCCTCCGGGAAGTCCGCCTCTTTTCCCCAGCCGCTCTCCACGAGCAGGAACCGGATGAACGCGTGCATGCGGGTCATGAGCCGCGCCGAGTACAGCAGCGCCGCCGAGACGGGCGCGTCGTGCCTCCCCGTGTCCAGCTCGAGCGACATCGCCAGGATGTCCTCCGCCGCGTCCACCAGCGGCGCCGGCGCGTTTCCGAGCTCGTGCAGAAGCAGGCCCGCGGGCGTCGCCATGTGCGCGCGCGAGGGCGCGGGGATGCACGCGGGGACCTCCACTTTACCGGGGGGCTGCCACGGGCCGGGCTCGAAGAAACACGCGTCCAAGACGCCCTGGATCTCGGGGTGCCCCAGCGCGCGCACGCGCTGAGCGTCGGCGAAGTGCCGGAGCACCAGCGGCACGCGCAGGTACGGCGCCGTCAGGTACGTGAGCAGGAGCTCGGACTCGGACGGCCTGAGAAGCCCGTCGAAGGTGGGGAGGTTGGTCAAGTGCAGCACGTCCTCCTCGGTGTCCACGCGTTTGCCGGCGAGGTTGCTCGGATTGCCGCCGGAGGGCGGGCACCGCGGGCGCGCGTCGCCGGCGCCGAACAGAGACGCCAGGAAGCCGCCGCCTAGCGCGCTGCGCCACCCACTTCCGGCGCCGCCCTGGTCGCCGGCGTCGCCCTCCTTCCAGGGGTGCACCTCCAGCTTCCTCGCGAAGGCGTGCGCGTGGTAGCCCTCTCCGGGTTTGTACTTCCAGAAGAGCGCCGCGTCCCGCGGGCGCCACCGCCGGAGCTCGGGCAGCGCGTCCGAGGTCGGGGTCATGAGCGCCTTGAACATGAACACGATGTCGCGCATCACGAGCATCTCCGGGTAGTTATCCGACAGCTCCCGCGACTCGCCGGAGAGGTAGAACGGCAGCTCCTCGTCCTCCATGGGGAAGCCCATCTGCAAACACACCTGGCTCAGCAATCGTTTCTCGCCGTCGCCGAAGTGCGCGCCGCGCTCCCACCGGAACACCAGATGCGAGTCGCTCACCGTCTCGCGCATGCCGTGGAAGTAGTCCAGCGTCTGCGTCAGCCGCGCCGTGCGCTCGGGGCAGTGGAAACGGAGGTACTCCGCCTCCACCGCGAAGGGGCCCATCTCGAACCCGAAGGGCTCCACGGGGCCGTCCGCGGCGCCCGCGTAGTGCTCGCAGAACACGGACGGGTGGTCACTCACGCGCAGGCGCAGCACGGCGTCCGCCACGGACGCCAGGCTCGCCATCGACAGCAGACGCGCCGCGTCGAACGAGCGCGTCGCCGAGAGGCTCAGCGTGGTGCTGCTGAAGTGCGCGAGCAGCAGCCGCAGGCACCGCAGCAGCTCCGCCTGCGTCTCGTACCGCACGACGGCGGAGGCCCAGAAGCACTTCGCGACGCGCTCCGGGTGGTTCAGGGGCAGAGGCGCCGGCAACACCGAGCAGAACAGGTGCACGAGCAGAGACGCGCGCAGCGCGAAGGTGTTGGGCAGCACGTCCGCCTGGTTCGCGAGCAGCACGCAGCAGTGCACGGCTTTGCGCATCGCCGCCGAGGCTTCCTCCACCGTCGCGACGGAGTCGGGCACGGAGGTGAGCTCCACCGGCCGGATGATGGGCGGCGGCTGAGACTCGCCGGCGAGCGCCTCGATGCGCGCCTCGCCGCCGTCCGCGTCGACTGCCAGGCGCCCGAAGAGCGGAGACGCGCACGCCGCCGCCGGGCACCGCGTGTCCGGGGTGGGCGAGGCGGCGGCGACGGAGGAGGCCTCCCCGTCTTCCGCCGCCTTCGCGGGCAACAGGGGCGGAGGCAACAGCGCCGGCCGACGCAGCGCCGCGACCCGCTGGAGCACACCCTCCACGCACCGAATCGCGCGCGCCAGGGTCTCCGGCTCCACCGCCGGGGGGGGGGGCGCGCCGGCGACTCCGGCGCCGGCCGCCGCCGCGGAGACGCCGGCGACCGCGCCCGGCGGTGCGTCCGCGAGCGCGTCCGCGTGTTTCCCCGCCGCGGAGGCGAGCGCGCGGCACGCGCACTCGAGCGCCGCCGCCGGCGCCGCCGCCAGCCTCTCCCCGGGGACCTGCGACAGGTCCTGCAGCGCCGACTCGAGGAGCACGTGGCGCACGCCCATCTCGACGAGCGCGTCCGCTCGGCGCGGGGACACGCCCGGCGAGGACGCGACGAGCGCGCGCGCCGCCTCGAGCGCCAGGCGCGCGCACGAGGCGTCGCCGCCGCGTGCCTTGGCCGTGAGCGGCGCGACGCGGTCGTCGCCTCCGCCGAACGGTTCGTTCGGAGATCCGGAGTCGTTCGGATCGCGCGCCGCGGCGGACCCCGGTCCGCCGCCGCCGACGCCGCCGCGTTCGTGGTACGCGGACGCCATGAGCGGCCTCTTGTTCAGGAACGGCAGCACTTTGGCGTAGATGTGCTCGCTCTGCTTCTTCCCGGGCGCGGGGAAGATGAGCGGCCGGTACAGCAGCGCCCAGGTGGAAGCGTCCATGAGCGTCCCCGGGTCGACGTCGTCGAGCACGACGGTGTGCGCGTACCGGAACCCGTCAAGCAGCGGGTCAGCCACGATCGGGTGGTACTCTAAACCGTCACCGCAGTTGGTCACCGCGATTGAGAAGTGCCCGTGGTGCCGCCGCACGGCGTACACGAGCGGGTGCCCGCCCAAACGCGTGCACCATCCGCCGGGCAGGAGCAGCGAGCGCCCGACGGGCGTGTTCCGCACGCGGTCCACCACCTCCTCGATCCAAACGAGGAACCTCTTGTTGTCCCTCGAGCCCGCGGGGCACGCCAGCGCGAGGTCCCCGAGGCCCACCAGCGCCTGCCTCGCGTCCCCCAGCGCCTCGGCCTCCTCCAAGGAAGTGGGCATCGCGAGCTGCCCAAGCGCGCGCCCCACGTCGGTGGCGGAGCGGACCAGCGGCCGCAGCGCGCCGTCCGCGCCGCCGGCGGCGAGCGCGACGCGCCGCCGCTCGACCGCCTCGCGCGTCAGCATGGCGTCCGCCATCAGGTCGATGAACGCGGGCGTCTCCCACACGGCGCCGGGCAGGTTGGCGATCGCGGGGCCACCGAGCGGGCCCACGAGGCCGGCGCGCTCGAGCGCGCCGGAGAACGCGCGGCGCGGCGCGGCGTCGGCGCCGCCGGCGAGTGACCCGTCTCCTGCGCCGCCTTCCGTGACGTACGCCACGGCGGCGTTGCTGGTGACGCCGGCGCCGTTCGCGCCGCTCATGGAGCCGCTGTGCCTGGCCTTGGAGATGGCCTCCGTGAGCGCGGCGACCCAGTGCTGCAGCGCGGCGCTCGACTCCGCCTCCAGCACGTAGGTGGACTTGGCCGTGGCGGCATCCGGCGCGCCGGGCTTGGCCTGGAACGCGAAGAGGCGCTTGCCCAGCAGCTTCGGGGGCAAATCGAACTCCGCGAGGGACTCCTCCGTGTCAAGCACGCGCACGGCGGCGTTGGGGCCCACGGCGACGCCCCCTCGCGGCTGGCTCACGCTCGCGGGCGCATCGCTGTTGCAGTAGCGGAGCGTCGGGAACGCGCCCCGCCGCGCACCCGGTGGGGGGGCGACCAGGACGAAGTATCGCCTGTTCCAGTTCTTACCGCTGCTGAACGCGTTCGTGCGCGCCTTCTTGTTGAGCCACCCCGAGCTCAGCACCTTCTCCCCCGCCTGCTGCGGGGGAGGCATGGTGGCGCGACGGTTTTGTCGCAGTCAGATCCCGCCAAGCGCGTGCCGAGTGGGATTCGTTCGACCGGCGAACCGAAGCCCGGGCGCCGCCGGGTCCGCGCCGGACGCGTCCGCGAACACGCGCGACCCTCAGGCGTGGTCCGCGGATGCGATGCTCTTTCGGACGCGTCCGCGCGCGCGGAGGCGTCGTCGAGTGTGAGCGCGTCTCAGAAGCCGCGGGGCCGCGGCTTCTCCCACGAAATTTCTCAACAGGCCAACTGGAAATCAGTTCTTGGGCCAGCCTGCAGCGCTCCGCCGCTGCCAGTGCAGCACGCCCTCCGTCACTCGGGTGGGCACGCGGCGTCGGTGCCCATGGAGGACTTCGGCGGGTTCGAGGTGGGGGACGCCTGGGACGCCGACGAGGCGGAGCCGGTGGACCCCGACGCGTTCCCCTGCTTCCTGAACCCCGTGGCGGGGTTCACGCCCAGGTCTGAGGTGGAGGCGCGAGCGGCGGAGCGTTATGTCGAGGATGAGGATGAGGATGAGGATGAGGAGAGGCGCGCCCCTCGTCCTCGAGGCCCGGGGCCCTCGGGTCCCGCCGCGCCGACCCGCCCCGCGAGGCGGGGCGGTCCCCAGGCACCCCCGCGCCCGGATGCCGCGCAGCGCCACGCCGCGGACCCGACGCTGCCGCCTCCGGCGGTCGCGGGCCGTCTTCCCGCGGGCGTGTTCACCGAGCCGGCGAGAGGCTCCGGCTTTGTCGGCGCTCGCCGCAGACACAAAAACGCGGATCGGTCGTACCGCCGCGGCGTCGAGCGGTTCTGCTCAAAGCTCCTTTCCTGGTCGGTCTTAGGCTTGGCGGAGCGCGAGCACGACCCGACCGCGGTGGGTCTGGCTCCCCTGCCCGAGCCCGTCAAACGCTTCGAAAGCAAAGAGCACTACTTCGACGTCCAGAACGCCGTGGCGCTCGAAGAGGCGCGCGCCGCCTTGGCGCGCCGAGCCAAGGCGCTGAGAGAGGCGCTCCTCGAGGACGCCCCGGGATCTCGACACTCACGTACTAACACGTGCGTGCGGGTCACGCTTCGTGCCGTCGAGGCACGCGAGGGGCGGAAGCTCGAAAGCTCGGAAGCGGAGGAAGTGCTCCACGCCGTAGAGGCGCGAGAGAAGGAAAGCCCGCGAAAAGAGTCACACGCCGCCGCCGCGGCGGCCTCCGCCGAGTGGCGACGGCCGGGAACCGTCCTCGCCATCCGACGCATCCGCGCAGACGGCAAAAGCCGCGACGAGCCGGAGCTGGCCATCGTCACACACGGGAACCGCAGAGAAGCGGAACCGCGCGACAACGAAAACAAGCGCACGAACGGCGCGGCGGAAGAGAGCGAAGAGAGCGTCCCGGCGGAGCGCCAAAATGTTCCGACTGTTTCGCTGTGGATGGCGCGTGGTTCCTCGCGCGAGTCCGACGCGTTTTTTCCCGAAACCGCCGACGCGTACGTCCTGGATACGGTTGTGTCGCAGATGCGCATCGCCGCGGCGGCGCACACGCGCCCCAACCCGCCGTGGATGCACGAGCTCCTCGGTGTGCGACGCGCCGGCGCGCACGTACGCTTCGTGAGCGATGACGACGACGACGACGACGACGACGTTCGCGAAGGGTCCGGTTCCGGTTATGCCGACGTCGACGCTTTCACTAGAAAAAAAGAACGCGAGGCGCGTTTGGAGCTCGAACGCGCGCGTCACGAGTCGCTCGCGCTCGGAACGCCGCTGACGTCGCTGAACGACGCGCAGCGACGCGCGGGGTGTCTCTTCGCCGAGAAGGTTCTGGAGAAGCGGCGTTCGTTCGCGACGAAGCGCGTGAAAGACGCTAGTACTAAAAAAAAGAAAAAGCGCAGCCGTCTCCTCGACGTCGACCGACGGAGCGACGACGACGACGACGACGACGACGACGACGAAGACGAGTTGTTCGACGCGTCGATCTCGACGACGGGTTCGCCTTCTTCGTCGCGTCGGCTGCATTTGGTGCAGGGTCCCCCGGGGTGCGGCAAGACCCGCTTCGTCGCGGCGACGCTTCGCGCGCTCGTCGACCGCCGCGGCGACGCGGAGGGTGCGCGAACGCACGAAAAACCCGAAAGGCGATTCCGCGTCTTGCTGTGCGCGCCGAGCAACAAAGCGGTGACGGTGGCGCTTGAAAAATTCCTCGCGGAAATCGACCTCTCGGGCTCGCCGCGTGGCCGTTCGTCTCTTAAACCGATCCCCCTGCTCGTGGGTGTCGAGGAAGCGCTCGAGCAGGCGTGCGCGTTTGAAGGCTCTGTCGGCGAAAACACCGAAGGCGCCGAAATCGACACCGATCTCGACTCCTCGCCCACGGAACGCGTGATGGACTTTTTCGTCCATCGCCGGTGCGGCGTCTTGGCAGACCGGCTGGCGCGCCGCGCCGCGAGACTTCTCGAAAGACTCGACGCTCGTTCTTCGTCAAAAGACGGCGTGGACTCTCTCGAGACAGAGACCGGGAGAGACTCTGCGCGATCGGTGCTCGCCACTTTGCGCGATACGATGGCGGAACTCGAACGCGTCGCGCCCGCGTTCGTCGCCGCCGACGGCTTTCACGCGAAAGTAAAGCGCGCCGAGACGCTCGTCGGCGAGGTGGCGGACGACGCCGACTTTTGCGCCGGCGTCCTCGACGGGCCAAAAAAGAAAAAACGCGATCACAAAAACGAACAGAAGCGCCTCCTCAGAGACGAGATTCAAACCGCACTACGTGAGACGTGCTCGATGCTTCGCGAGGGTTCCGGTCGCGGAAAGCATTCGGATCTGTTCGCCGAGCAAGCCGTGAGCCGCGCGGATGTCGTCTTCGCGACGCTCTCGTCGAGCGGCCAGGCGGTTGTGTCGCGCGCGGAAAACTTCGACTACCTCATCGTGGACGAGGCGGCGCAGGCGCTGGAGTGCGAGCTGGTGGTGGCTCTGGCGCGGAAGCCCAAGCGGTGCCTGCTGGTGGGCGACCCCGCGCAACTGCCCGCGACGATGGCGTCGGAGACCGCGCGCCGAAAGGGACACGACAGGTCGTGCATGCGGCGCGTGCTCGACGTCGCCGCCGAGGATGAAAAAAATGTCAACGCGCGCCGCGGCGCGTTTGGAAACGCGCGGGACGCGAACGTCGCGCCCCTGGATTCTTGGTACACGCTCCTGGACACGCAGTACCGCATGCACCCCGCCATCTCGAGCTTCCCGTCGCGTCGGTTCTACGCCTCCCGCGTGCGCGACGCCGGGTCGACGCAGACGGTTCCGTTCTTCCTCAGGGCGCCGACGTATGAGGGCTTCTTTACAAACGGCGCGGAGGAAAGAAAAAAAAACGCCGCGCTTCGCAAATGGCTCAAAGCGCCGTTCGCGTTCGTGGACGTGCCCTTCCAAGCCGGGAGCCGCTCGGAGACGCGCGGGTCCTCCGGGTTCCTCTCTCGGGTTTCACGAACGAAAGGCGACAAAAACGAAACACCGAGTGGGTCGGTCGCGTCGCTGGGGAACGACGCGGAGGCGGAGCTGGCGGCGGCGCTGGCGAGGGCTCTGCCGCGCGCGATGGGACGCGCGCCGGGCTCGGAGGCTTCGTCGTCGACGCCGACGCCGAAACCGAAATCGTCTGATTCTTTTTCCGCTGACGACTCGTCGGACGACTCGTCGGACGACTCGTCTGACGACGCGCGGCGACGAACGGACGATTCGCGCGGCGGCGCGCCAGTCCACGTCGTCACCTCCGCGGTGATCACGTTCTACAGCGAGCAGGTACGTCGCGTGCGGCGCGAGCTCGCGGCTCGCGGGTCGCTCGCGAACGCCGTAGCCGGTTCCGAAAACGGCTCCGTCGCCGCGAAGAAAAAAACGAACCGAAAACGCCGAAAAAGCGACGAGAAGCAAACGAAACCGCCGGCCGATCGTCGCGCCGCGCATTTCCCTCCGCCCGCGGTGCACACCGTGGACGCCTTCCAGGGCTCGGAGGCGGACGTCGTGGTGATCAGCGCCGTGCGGTGCAACGCGCGCGGGGACGTCGGATTCCTCGCGGACCCGCGGAGGCTGAACGTGGCTCTGACGCGGGCGAAGAGCGTGTGCGTCTTCGTGGGGTGCGTCCGCACGCTGCGCGCGTCCGGCAATCCGGATCTGCTCGCGCTGGTGCGGGATTCCGAGAGCCGGGGACTCATCGCGACGGAAGCGGAGGCGCGCGCGTGGCTCGAGCTGCACAAGTAGCCTAGCGCCGACGCCCGTCGCTCTTCGTCGCTCTTCAGCCGCGCGCGCGCTCCGGCGCGCGCGTCGCGCTCGACGCAGTCGCGCCGCGCGGGTCGCGACGCTCGTCCGAGAAAAACCCGACGTCGTCGTCTGCCATCGTCTCTCGGAGGAGAAGGAAGAGGGAAATCAAAGATGACCCGCCGAGCCATCTCGCTGATGCGCTCGATGCTGCGCGTCTCGCGCGGCTGGCGCGGCGAGGGCGGCGACGCGGAGGCGGCGTTCATCGTCACGGAGACGCGCCGCGCGTTCCGCGAGCGTAGAGATTTGCCCCCGGGAAGCGCGGAGGCGGAGGCGGCGCTGGAGGAGGGCGAAAACAGACTGGAACTCGCGCTTCACTACCGCATCGCGTACGATCGCATGGCGCATCTCCCGTTGTCCGGCGGCGGGGACGTCAAGCACGTGCTTCCGCCCGCGGACTTCGCGGCGACGGAAAAGGATGACTGGGCCGCACACGTCGGCGCGCACGGCGTGTCGCACGCCAGCGCGCACCTCGCCTCTGTGAGTCACTCGCCGGTGAACCCGGGTTTGAACGCGGCGAGGGCCAAAGCGAGAGCCAAGAGAGCGGCGATGGCGCGCGCGGCGGCGGCGGCGTCGCCGCCGTCGCGCGCCGAGGAGGATGAGGACGACGGTACCTAAACCCCACCCCGCGAGCAGGTGCGTCGGTTCGTGCATAGACTAGACTATTAATACACGCACTCCTAGAGCTCTCGCGGGGGTACGCTCGTGTATCAGTGGGCGAGTCATGGGCTCATCTTCTCGCGTGCGACGACGTCGCCGAACCTCCGCGAACGTCCACGCGCGCGCGAAGATTTTTCACAAAAAGAAAACCGAGTCTTTTTTTTCGCCTACTACGGCGGCTCGAACAGACTCTCGGCGCCGTAGTTCTTGGTCTCGCGGTAATTGCTCTTGGCGTACAGAAACTGCAACACCGGCCTTACCGTTTCTTTTGAGTTATTGGCCATCCCGCGGTGCATGGTTCGGTAATCGTACACAATCGCGCCTCCTTTTTTGACGACGCCGTCCACCGTCCCTCTCAGAACCTCCGCGGCGGATCCGAACCCGATGAGTTTGTCCGAAGAAACGTGCGACCCAGCCCAGAACTGCGTGAACCCGACGGATTCGTTCAAGTCGACGAGCGGACAAAACACGCACACCGCGTACGGCGGAGCCACACCTCTTCCGTCGAAATCAGCCCTCGATGCGCCCGCCAAGTGACGCCCGTCGCAGTGCCAGTCCTGGTTCGTCGCGCCCGGCTTAGAGTACACGACGGAGACGTCGCACCACCAGGAAAGTGGTTCCTTTTTCTTTTCGGTTTTTTGTCTCGACGCGTCGGCGGCGGATCCGGCGTCGTCGTCGTTCTCGCTCTCGTTCGACCCGAGGAGCGGCTCGACGAGCGTCCGCACCCACGGCGCGGTCATCGCCAGCTCCCGAACGAACGCCGCGTCCGCGAGCTCTTCGTCGTCTAGGGTTTCGTATAAACCTACGTCGCGCTCTCCCTCGGCGCGGGTTCCTAAACACTTCGGGAACAACAGGTCGAAGCGCTCGCCGCCGCGGCTTCCCATCTCGCGGAACGCGAAGACGTCCGCGCCGACGCGCACGGACGGGCGCATCGTACTCAGCGCGCGCTCAGCCTTGGCTATGCGTCTGTTTACCGCGAGCAGCGCCCTCTCCACGGCGCTCGCGTCGAGCGCCTCGGCGGCCACGGCCAGCCCCGCGGCGCGGAGCAGATCCACCGCGGTGGCGATTTCGACATCAGAGTCGCTCCCGAAACGCCCCGGCGGTGCTCGCGCCTCGCCCGTGCGCGCGTCGAACGCGAGGTCCGCCGCGGTGACTCGTAACAGGGGGATGTGGCACGGCGCGCTGACCAGCACGTCGGCTTCCTCCACGAACTCAGCCGCGAGACCCTCGATTCGGTACGCCACCTGCGCCTCGTCGCCGTGCGCCAAGCACGACAGCGTGCACTCCATCACCCACCCCGCCTCCGCCTCCGCGTCCGCCGCTCGTCTCGCGTCGTGGAAACGCAAATCGCGGTCGCCCCACTCCACGCGCGCGAACACCTCCTCGCGCAGCCGGTCGTACGACACGCCGGGCAGGGGCGCCACCCGCGCGCACACCGCGACGCGGCTCCGGTCAGACGCCCAGAGCGCGTCGCGCGAGTCCACCGCGTGTTCCTCCATGCGCGAGATCTTTTGCGCGCCACCGCCGACGCCGCACCGACGCGACCGAATTTCCGACTCCCACGCGAAAAAATTCGTTCCGCACGCCGCTTTCCGGCCCTCGTGGCTCGTCTCCCCCTCGGCCAGGCCACACACGACCGCGCGAGCCCGATCCCGATCGGTTCCGCCCGCGAGACCCGTGCCCCGCGCCTCGAGCAGCGCGCGCGTGGAACGCGAAACCTCGTCACGTGACCCGCGTCGTCGCGTCGACCGGCGTCGTCTCCGTCAGCGCCGAGTCACAGGACGCGAACCTCCTGGGGGAAAACAAGCGGACGAGATGAGCGACCAGGCGGTGCTTCTCCTGCGGAAGCAGCTGAAAGAGCTGAGCCGCAACCCCATCGAGGGTTTCTCCGCCGGCCTCGTGGACGATTCCAACGTCTTCGAGTGGCAGATCACCGTGATGGGACCTCCGGATACCATGTAGTACGTCCTTCCCTCGACGCGCGTCGGAGGCAGATCCAGTGGGTTTTCGCTCAAAAAACAGACTCCCGCGTCGGTTTGAACGCGCGCGCGACAGCACAGACGCGGCTTTTTGTTTTCTTCTCGGCACACGACGACGGACGACTGACTCTGCTTTCTCTCACGCTCCGCTCTCAAACGCAGCGAGGGCGGTTTCTTCACGGCGAACATGTCCTTCCCCACGGACTACCCGAACAAACCCCCGAGCGTGAAGTTCGTGAGCGACATGTGGCACCCGAACGTCTACGCGGACGGACGCGTGTGCATCTCCATCCTGCACTCGCCGGGCGACGACCCGATGGGCTACGAGCAGGCGAGCGAGCGGTGGAGCCCGGTGCAGACCGTGGAGACCATCATGCTCTCCATCATCTCCATGCTCTCCTCGCCCAACGACGAGAGCCCGGCGAACATCGACGCCGCGAAGCAGTTCCGCGACGACCCCGCGGGGTTCAGGAAGAGGGTCGCGCAGTGCGTGCGCAGGTCGCAGGAGATGTGAGCAAAGAGTTATGACGCGCGTCTTTTAAAAAAGACGCGTCGAAGTCAAATCGGCGCCCGCCGCGATGAGCTTCGGCGCGCGCCGTTTTTTCAGGGCTCCTGGAAGAGGCGAACGACATCGGACGCGGAGCGGCGGTGCGAACGGCGACGCGTCTAGGGTAACGCGCGCGCGGACGACTTAAAGCGAGACGGGCGCGAGACGGTTTCTTTCGTTGTGACGGGTCAACTCGAGTCGACCACCTTCAAAAAGGGAAAAAAACATCGAGCGCGCGCCGAGTCTTTTCGGCAGCCCCTCGCTGATGCGCGTCGTCGCCGCGCCCGATCCACAAATGTGTTTTCTTTCTTTCTTCGCGAAAGAAAAAAGCGAAGCGCGTCGCGTCTCCGCGCCGCCAACCACAACACGGCGCGACCCCGGCTGCGCAAGCCCTCGTCGACGCCCAGCGAGCTTAGCTTCTCCCGTCGCTTCTCCGGCCATGGCAATGGCGACGGCGCTTCGCCGCGCGGCCCCTCCGGTGGCGCGCCCGCGCCTGGCGCGCGGCCCGGGCACCGCCGCCGCGAAAAAGTGCCCAATCGCGGCGTCCCGAGGCGTGTCCGCTATCGTCCGCGCGTACGGCGACCGGCGACGCAACGACGACGCGCCTCGAGGCGGCGGCGGCTGGACCAACGAGTTCGGGGACGAGTACGATGCCATCGACGACGACGACGGGTATTTCGAGGAGCGTCGCGCGCCCGCGGGCAGGCCCGACCGCGGCAGGGCGCCCGACCGGGGGCGACGATTCGACGATGACCGCCGACGCGGAGGCTTCGGCCGCGCGGAGGTGGGCGACCTCAGGCGACGCGGCGAGGGCGGTCGCGACGGAGGCAGGCATGACGTCAGAAGGCGCGACGACGACGGCGACTGGGTCGAGGTACGTCCGAACGACAAGAGCTCGCGCGCGCGAGGAGACGCGAGGCTCCGACCGCCGGCTCGTTTCCCACCTTTAACCTAAAACCTGTGCGCGTTTTTTTTCCTCTTCTTCTCTTTCTCGACGCGCCGACTGACGTAAAGCGCTTCATCCGACGTTTGTTATGCGAATCCTTCCGCAGGAGATCCTCCCCTGCAGCGGCAAAGCCCCCGGTCGGGTGATCGGCAAGGGTGGCGCGACCGTGAATCGGTTACAAGAAGAGACCGGCGCGCGCATCGACATCGACCGCGACGCCGAGACGTGCGTCGTTTCCGGCGCCGCCGCCGCCGTCGCCGCGGCGGTGCCTAAGATTCGATTAGTGATGGCGGAGGGCGACTCCGTGCCCGGTCCGTGGTCAGACAAAGGCGCGGCGCGTGAGATCCGGCGGGACGGCCTCGGCACGGGCGACTTCGTGGAACAGATCGTGCCCTGCACCGGGCTAGGGCCCGGCCGAGTTATCGGCAAGAGAGGCGCGACGGTGAATCGGTTACAGGAGGAGACGGGTGCGAGAATCGAAGTCGTCGCCGAGGACGGCCAGTGCTTCATCACAGGCGCGCCCTTTGAGGTGGAGGCTGCGGTCGCGGCGGTCACGCGGATCATCGAGGAGGGCGACGGGTACGTGCCCGTGGGGTACGACGAGGACGGCACGTTCGGGGGCTTCGATCCTTCTCGGAACAGAGGCCAGGGCGGAGACTCGAGCGACGACTGGGTCGAGGAGATCATTCCGTGTCGCTCGCCGTCCGCCATCGGGCGCGTGATCGGTAAGGGCGGGTCCGCCGTTCGGGTCATCGAGGAGGAGACGGGGACGCGCATCCAGGTGGACAAACGCATGCTGGAGTGCGTCGTGAGCGGCCCGCCGGAGAACGTGCGGCTCGCCGTGATCAAGTGCAAGCAGATCATGGAGGAGGGCTTCGGCGGCGCCGTGCTGCGGATCAACTGCACCGGCTTCGAGGGCGCCATCATCGGACCGGGAGGCAAGCGCGTGCGCTCCATCGCCGGCCAGAGCCGCGCGCGCGTGGACATCGAGAAGATCGGATACGGCGAGAGCGAGTGCGTCATCAAGGGCGCGCCGGACGCGGTGGCCGTCGCGGAGGCGGCGGTGCTGCAGATCATCGACGAGGAAACCGCGCGGTTCGGACGAGGTCCCGGGAACGACAGAGGCGCCGGCGGGTGGGACGACGGAGCGCGGTACGACGACCGCGATACATACGGCTACGACCGCGGGGACTACTACGACGACCCGCGGGGACCCGGCGTGGCGCGGGGCGGGTACGAGGGCGACAGGCGGTCCAGGGGGGGCGGGTACGACGACGGGTACAGAGGCGGGCGCGGAGGCGGGAGAGGAGGCGGCGGGCGAGGCGGGAGGGGTCGCGGGGGAGGACGCGGCGCGCGCAAGGCTCGCTACGACGACGGGTACGCCGCGCCTCCCGAGCGCGTGCGTTACTACGACGAGCGCGTCGAGCCTCCACGGGGCGGCGGGGACGGAGGCTCGTCGCGGTACTCCGGGGGTTACGGGTATGAGTAGAGAGTGACGACCGCGCTTCGAACGCGTCGGTGGTACTGAAAGTATTTTTTTGAACGATGAAAGTATTTTTTATTCAGTCTCAGTCTCAGAGTCTCAGAGTCTCAGAGTCTCAGAGTCTCGTAGTCTCGACGCCGTCTCCGCGTCGCGCCCGCCGAGCGGAGAGGCGCGCCGCGTTCCGGAAGGTCTCCTTCGCCGCGCTTCTCCGTCGTTTTTTGTCCGGCCGGCGGGAGTTTACGAACCCTACACTCACGCGACGAACGCCTCTGCGGCGGCGACGGCGGCGTCCAGGCCGTCCACCTTGTTCCCCTGTCCCTGCGCGACGCCGTTCTTGCCCCCGCCGCCCTTGCCCTCGATGGGGCCGCAGCACGCGTCCAGCCACCCCTTGACGTCGATGTCGCCCGCCGCCGGGGGAACCGAGACGTAGCACATCGCCTTGCCCTTCACGGGGTCCGCCGAGAACAGCGCGCACGCGACGCCCGCCTTGAACGCCACCGCGGCGGCCTCCTTGAGCGCGCCGGCGTCGGCGCCGTCGGCCAGTCGCAGCACGAACTTGGAAACGCCGGCGCTCTTCGCCGCCTCCGCCTTCTCGCCGACGGCGGTCACAGCCGCCGCCTTCGCCGCGGCGAGCGCCGCCTTGGCGGCGGCGATTTGCTTCTTGGTGATGGCGTTGAGCGCGTCGCGCGTCTCCGCGCGCTGCACCGCGGGCATCGGCGCGGTGTCTACGAGCTCCTTGAGCACAGCCATCTCCGCCGCGAGCTCGGCGCCGGCGAGCGACTCGCACTTCGCGACGCGCGACGCCACCGCCTGCGCCTCGGCGAGCGCGTTCGCGGCGGCGCCGCGCGTCGCGCCGACCACGCGGCGAATCCCCTTCGCCGTGCCCTCCTCGGACATCACCACGAAGCGCTCGGCGGCGTTCGTGTTGGCGAGGTGCGTCCCGCCGCAGAACTCGATGGAGAACGCCTTCCAGTCCTCGTTGGAGGGATTCGCGAGTAAGTCGTCGATCTTGGGGCCGACGGAGACGACGCGCACCGGGTCGGGGTACACCTCGCCGAACACGGCTCTTAATCCGGAGATTTTCTGCGCGTCGGCGAGCGCCACTTCGCGCGCGTCCACGGCGAGCGCTTTTTCAATCTGCGCGTTGACGATCGCCTCCACGGCGGTTAACTGCTCGACCGTCATCGCCTTGTTGTGCGAGAAGTCGAAGCGCAGCTTCTCGTCGTCCACCAGCGAGCCCTTCTGGTCCACGCCGTCGCCCAGCACATGGCGCAGCGCGAAATTCAAGACGTGCGTCATCGTGTGGTTGGGCATCACGCGCCGCCGCCGCTCGTGGTCCACGAGCGCGTCGCAGGCGTCACCCACCTTCAAAACGCCCTCCACGCTCTCCGCGACGTGAAGCACGTAGCCGGCAGCCACCTTGACGTCCGAGACCGCCGCGGTGCCGCTCGCGCACTTGAGCGAGCCGGTGTCCGCAACCTGCCCGCCGGACTCGGCGTAGAAGGAGGTGCGGTCGAGCACGATGCCCACCGGGCCCTCGACCGACTCGGTGGACGGCTTGAACCCGTCGAGGGTGAGGATCGCCTTGACGCAGGCCGTGGGGTTTGCGCCGACGTCGTACTTGTGCGCGTCGTCCGTGAGCGGCACACCGTTGTCCGAGAGCCACGCGGTGGCCTCCGCCTCGAACAGAAGCGCGGGCCCGCCGGATTTCTTCCCGCCGGCGCGAGACTTCTCCTGCGCCTCCTTGAACGCCGCCTCGAACCCCGCCGAGTCCGCCTTCATCCCGATCTCCTCCGCCATGAGCTCGGTCAGGTCGTTGGGGAACCCGAAGGACTCCCAGAGCAGGAAGCACTCCGCGCCGTTCACGGTGTCCCGGCCCTCCTCCTTCGCCTTCGCCGCGATCTTCTTGAACTGCTCGATGCCCTTCAGCAAAGTGCGCCCGAAGCTCTCCTCCTCCTCGGCGATGATCTCCGTCACCCGCGCCTCGTGCTTGACAATCTCGGGGAACACCTCGCCGAAGTGCTTCACCACCACGGGCACGAGCTTCTGGAAGAAGCCCTGCTTGGCGCCGAGCTTCTCGCGCCCGTAGCGCACCGCTCTGCGAAGCACGCGCCGCAAAACGTAGTTGCGTCCGTCCGACCCGGGCGCGGCGCCGTCGGCGATGGCGAAGGTGAGCGTGCGGATGTGGTCCGCCACCACGCGGTACGCCATGTCCTTCTCGCCGACATCCTCGGGCGCGAGCAGCCCGGTGTAGGGCGGCGCGTTCGTGATTTCCTGGATCGCGTCGAAGATGGGCGTGAAGATGTCCGTGTCGTAGTTGCTCATCTTGCCCTGCAGAATAGACGCGAGGCGCTCGAAGCCCATGCCGGTGTCGACGTGCTTCGCCGGCAGCGGCTTCAGCACGCCACCCTCTTCGCGGTTAAACTGAATGAACACCACGTTCCAAATCTCGAGGCACATGGGGTCGTCCATGTTCACCAGGCTCGACGCGTCGCGGCCGCCGATGCGGTCGTAGTGGATCTCCGTGCACGGGCCGCAGGGGCCCACGTCGCCCATCTCCCAGAAGTTGTCCGCGCACCCGAAGGGCATCACGCGGTTCGCGGGGAGATATTGAAGCCAGATGTCGCGCGCCTCGTGGTCCGGGGGCAAGCCCTGCGCGTCGTCGCCGCCGAAGTACGTGGCGTACAAGTTCTCCGCCGGGAGCTTGTACACCTCAGTGAGCAGCTCCCACGCGAACGCGATGGCTTCCTTTTTGAAAAAGTCCCCGAACGACCAGTTCCCGAGCATCTCGAAAAAAGTGTGGTGGTACGTGTCCTTCCCCACGTCGTCCAAATCGTTGTGCTTCCCGCCGGCGCGGATGCACTTCTGCGTGTCGACGGCTCGTTTGAGCTTCGCGAGGGGGCCTTTGGGGTCCGCCTTGCCTAAGAAGATGGGCTTGAACTGGTTCATCCCCGCGTTCGCGAACAGCAAAGTCGGGTCGTCATGAGGCACGACGGGGGAGGAAGGCACTAACGTGTGCTCTTTGTTCTTGAAGAAATCGAAAAACGTCTCGCGAATGCGCTTCGCGGGCCAACCGTTCACGTCGTACTTGAGCGCCTCGGCGGCGGGCGCGGGCGCGGGCGCGGTCTGCGGTCCGTTCGCGTCGTACGTCATGGGCGTCACGCACTTGGGCACAACCCCGACAGCCTTGACGAACTCGGGCGCGGCGAAGACGGACTCCAGCCACGCGAGCGTCGCCGGGAACGGTTTCCAATCCTCTGGACCGTAAAGCGCCATGTACGTCGTCTCCAGAGCGCACGCCGCGACGACGTCCGCTAACGTGAACCCTTCGCCGATCAACACCTTGTTCTTGTCGTTCGACTTCAAAGCGGTCTCGAGCGTTTCTAAAAACGTCCTCAAAGCGGCTTTGGCTTCGGCCTCGTTCGCCGCGTCGTACGTCACGCCGCGCGCGGCGCCGACGCCGACGATGGGGTAGTACCACTTGGGCCCGATCTGGTCGAGGACGGCGCACGCGTCGCACCAAGCGTCGATGCGCGCGCGCGTCGCGGCGTCCTCCGGGTACAGCGAGCACTTGGTGGAGGAGACGAGGAAGCGCGCGATCGCGTTGGACTCGAAGATGCACGTCCCGTCGGGGGTCTCGAGCACGGGAACCTTGCCGAAGGGATTCTTGGCCAAAAACTCGGGCGTCTTGTTATCGACGCCCATCGTGAACGGCGCGATCTCCAGTGAGACGCCCGCCCAGCCGGCCGCCGCCTTGACGCGGTCGGAGCGGCCGGTGCTGCCGTACAGCTTCATGCTCTGCGGTCCGATCGAGGGGGGGGTCAGGAGACGGAGGCGGCGGCGCGGAGGGCGGGACCCCCGAGGGGCGAGAGCGAGGGAGGAGACGGCGCGCCGCGCCTCGGGCGGGACCGGCGAGCCGCGCGAGGAGGCGACGCGCGCGCGCGATGCGCAGAAAACGCGGACGAGATCGCACGCGTTCCTCGATGCGTGCCTTTCGGCGCGCGAGGCGGGACGCCCGGGCGTCGCGCCGAGGTACAGACGCGTCGGGTGGTGGCGGGTGCGCACCATGGTCTCGTGCGGGCACCGGGGGGAGAGAAACTCTGCTCTCTCGCGCAGGTGCGTGCGGTCGCTCTCGCGGCGCGCGTCGCTCTGGCGCCGAGGCGCGTGAGAGAAGGCCGCAGAGCCTCTCGCGCCGGTTCGCGCTCTATCCTTTTCGCTTGGATTTCCCAGACTAAAAACGCAGTCGGTGCTCGGCCACGGCGAGATCTCGGAGGGTCGTCGATTTTCGCGAAACACAAAACAGCGCGCGACTTATGATCGCGACGCGACGAACGGCGCCGAAGGTATATCAAAGACGCGCTTAAAATGTCTCCCTTTCAGTCCTCTCCCCGTTTCGTCTCGCGCGCATCGCCTCTCACGCCCACATAACGCTCACAGGTGGAACCCCTCCGGGACCTTTTCCAACCACCCGAGCTTGTCCTCCACCTTCCCGGACTGCAGTCCGGTGAGCTCGTCGTACAGCGACTGGCCAACCGGCCCGATGCCCCCCTCCTGGAACACCGTCTTCTCGCCGCGGTGCGTGACGGATCCCACCGGCACGACCACCACCGCCGTGCCCGTGCAGAAGCACTCGTCCGCGGCGAGCACCTCGTCCACGGAGACGTCGCGCTCCTCGACGGTGTACCCCTTGGCGCGCGCGAGGTCGATGATGGACTTGCGCGTGATCCCGGGTAAGATGGACCCCCCCAGCTTGGGCGTGGCGATGACGTCGCCGTTCACCACGAAAAAGTTGCACGAACTCACCTCCTCGATGTACTTGTTGTTCACCGCGTCGAGGTAAATGACATCGGAGTACCCCTCCTTCTTCGCAGCGAGCTGCACCTTCAGAACGGGCGAGTAGTTCCCGATGCACTTCGTGCTGCCCGTTCCGCCGGGCGCCGCGCGGTGGTACGACTCCTCCACCACCAGGTCGATCGGCGTGAGCTGCCCGCCCTTGAAGTACGCCGCGACGGGCGAGCAGTACACCAGGAACGTGTACGAGGGCGCGGGGCCGAGGCCGAGGATGGGGCCGGTGCCGATCAGGAGCGGACGCAGGTACAACGACCCTTTGCCTTCCGGGGGGATGAAATCGCGGTTCGCGGAGATGCACTTCTTGACGGCGTCGACGAAAATTTCCGACGGCACGGGGGGCATGGACATGCGCCCGGCGCCTTCCGCGAAACGCGCGGCGTTTTGGTCGGGGCGGAAACACACCACCTCGCCGTCCACCGTGCGGAACGCCTTCATGCCCTCGAAGATGCCCTGGCCGTAGTTCAGGACCGCCGCCGCGGGGGACAGAGAGAGGTCGCCGTACGGCTCAACCTCCGAAGACGCCCACTCGCCGTCCACGTCGCACTGCACGCGCACCATGAACGCCGTCTCGGTCAGACCGAAACCGAGCTTGTCCCAGTCGATGTCCGCGGCGGACGCGGGCGCCGCCGCGGCGGCGCGCGCCTTCAAGCCCGCGGCGCGGGGAACTAGTACCGGAGTATTTGGCGGAGGGAGAACGCGGTGGAGGGCGCGACGAGGAGAAGGACGGGCGGTTTTTTTTTCTCGGGTCAGTTTTCCGCGGTTCGCTTCAAGGCCAATCGCGAAACGGGACACGACGCGATCGGAGGCGCGGATCCGCGCGGCGCGCGCGCCTCCGCGCGCGGGGACGGGCGCCGTCTGGCGCGGAAGCCTTCGCGCGCGTCGCGCACTCGGAGGCGCGGCGTCGTCGCGAGAGAGATCGCACCTTGCTTGGCGGCGGCGCGCGCGCGCAGGGGCGAACCCTGGCGACGGGAGGCGGCAGCGGCGCCGAGGGCAGCCGCCGGAGCGACGCACGCGGCGGGCATCTCGACGATCGTACGAGGGGCGAGTGCGTTTGCGGTTTCGGGACGGAGGGAGGTCCGACGACGACCCTTTCCGTGTGTCGGAGGTACGCGCGAGCGACGAAAAGCGCTCGGCCGTGCCGTTCGAAGTGTCCGCGGGCGGGAGGCGCGCGCTCCGCCGCGTCGATTTAGACGAACCAGATAAAAAGCGACCGGGCGACGGAAAAAACTCGAGTCGCAGACCAGGAGTCGGTCAAATGTCTGGCGCTCCGTTTAGACGCAGCCGAAACCGGCGCTTCGCGGACGTGAGACTTCGAGTCTCTTCGACGCGCCTTTTTCTTGGCGCGGGATCGTCGTGCGCGGCACTTCGAGCGACACCCCCCGGTTGCCTGCCACGATGAAGATCGAGGAAGTGCAGTCGACGACGAAGAAGCAGCGCGTGGCGACGCACACGCACATCAAGGTACGTCGGGGACGCGTTCGCGCGCGACGGAGACCGATCACGCGGACGATCGCCCCGGTCAATCGCGCGCCGACGTTTGACTTTCTTTTTCAAGATGCTTTTCCGAGAATGCGGGATCGGCGCGCCCGATCGCGCGTCGCGCGATCGCCCCGAGCGCCTCCCTCCGAACCGTACGCTGACCCGAGGACGCGCAACTTTCTTTCCGCGTGAACGACCGACAGGGACTCGGGCTGAAGGATGACGGCGAAGCGATCGACGAGAGCGCGGGCTGGGTCGGGCAGGAGCAGGCGCGCGAGGCGTGCGGTGTGGTGGTGGACATGATCAAGCAGAAGAAGATGGCCGGGCGCGCGCTGCTCATGGCTGGCGCGCCCGGCACGGGCAAAACCGCGCTGGCTCTCGGCATCGCGCAGGAGCTGGGCACGAAGGTCCCTTTCTGCCCCATGGTGGGCTCGGAGGTGTACTCCAGCGAGGTGAAGAAGACGGAGATCCTGATGGAGAACTTCCGCCGCGCCATCGGGCTGCGCATCAAGGAGAACAAGGAGGTGTACGAGGGCGAGGTCACCGAGCTCACGCCCGAGGAGACGGAGAGCGCGGGAGGGGGGTACGGCAAGGTGGTTTCCCACGTCGTCATCGGGCTCAAGACCGTCAAGGGCACCAAGCAGCTCAAGCTCGACCCCACCATCTACGACGCGATGCAGAAAGAAAACGTTCGCGTCGGCGACGTCATCTACATCGAGGCGAACAGCGGGTCGGTGAAGCGCGTCGGGCGGTGCGACGCGTACGCCACGGAGTTCGACCTCGAGGCGGAGGAGTACGTGCCGCTGCCGAAGGGGGACGTGCACAAGAAGAAGGAGATCGTGCAGGACGTCACTCTGCACGACCTGGACTCTGCCAACGCCAAGCCGCAGGGCGGGCAGGACATCATGAGCGTCATGGGCGCCATGATGAAATCGAAAAAGACTGAGATCACCGAGAAGCTGCGCGCGGAGATCAACAAGGTGGTGAACCGGTACATCGACACCGGCGTCGCTGAGCTCGTCCCTGGTGTGCTGTTCATCGACGAGGTGCACATGCTGGACATCGAGTGCTTCACGTACCTCAACCGCGCGCTCGAATCGAGTCTCGCGCCCATCGTCATCTTCGCCACCAACCGCGGCATCTGCGAGATCAAAGGCACGGACATGTCCGCGCCGCACGGCGTGCCGGTGGACCTGCTGGACCGCCTGGTGATCATCCGCACGCTGCCGTACACGCCCGAGGAGATGGTCAAGATTCTAGCCGTCAGAGCTGCCGTGGAGGGCCTCAAGGTTGACGAGGAGTCGCTCGCGTACCTCGGCGACATCGGCGAGGGCGCGTCGCTGAGGCACGCCGTCCAGCTGCTCACGCCGGCGGCGGTGCTCGCCAAGACCAACGGACGGGACGAGATCGCCGTGGGCGACCTGGAGGAGGTTGGCGATCTGTTCCTGGACGCCAAGGCGTCCGCCAAGATCCTCACCGAGCAGGCCGCGAAGTACCTGTCGTAGAGAGCGCGAAGCGAAAAGACCTGTAAAGCGAATGAATTTCGAATGCATTTCTCTTGTCGAAAAGTTTTTGCGTGCGTAGTATTTTCATTTTGTGCTGCTAGGTAGGTAAAGGGGTACGCGTTCGTCCTCGAGGCACACCCGCGTGCGTGGACTCGAGATCAGGCCAGGAAAGCACTCAAAGGCACCGCATCGCCGGGCGGCACCGCGGGCTCGGGGCTCGGCTCGGCGCCGCCGCCGTCGCCGGCGTCACCGGTTCCGTCGCCGTCGCCTCTTTTTTCGTCGCCGCCGTCACCCGCCTCGCCTCCGTCCCCGTCCCCGTCCCCATTCTTCCCCTCCTCCTCCGGATTCTCCACGGGACTCCCCCCCCGCGACCCAGCCTCGGGGCCTCCGGCGTCGTTCGCGGCGCCAGCCTCTCCTTCCCCACGCGCGTCGCCCTCCCCGGCGCCGCCCACCCCCCCCTCCTCGTCGCTCCCGCCGCCGCCGCTCCCGGCGCCGCTTCCGTCGCGCTCCGGGCGCGCGCCGTCCGCGCCGTCCCCGCTGCCGTCCCCGGACGTCCCGTCCCCGTCCCCGACCGCCGCCGACGCCTGCATGGCGTGCCCCCCCGCGGCGCCGGTGAGGCCGCCGCGGTCATCGTACGTCGCGTTGACGAACGTCGGGTACCCTTGTCCGATGAGCTGGATCTGGTCCTCCCACATCCGCTGGCACATCAAATTCGCGCCGAGGTTGCGCATTAAGAGCAGCGCGGTTTCGCGATTGATGGGCGCCATGTTTCTCAGCTTCTCGCCGTGCCCGCGCTGCGCCGGGTCGAACAGACCGGCGAGGAACGTGTACACCACCACGAAATCAGGGTTTGAAGTTGGGTGTTTCCGGGCGTTTCTTTGGACGTACGACGCGTCGTTCGCGCCGCCGCCGCCGTTCGGGGCATCCGTCCCGGGAACACCCCCGAACGACCCGCCCCCGAACGACGCCGAATCCCTCAACGCGCCGCCCGAGAGGAACGGGTGGGACGACCCGTACGGCGAGCCGAGGGACCCGCCGTGCGGCATGCCGTGGGCCCCAGCGAGGCCGGGCCCGGGGGGGGCCCACCGCGCGTCGCCGCGCACCGACGTTTGCGCGAAATTCGATCCGCCCGCGCCGCGCGCGTGCACCAGGTATCCCCCGCCCATCGGGCCGGGCGCGCCGTACTCCAGGGGCACGCCGGCGCCGCCTCCCATGGGCGAGCGGCCCATTCCCTGGTTTCCCAACCCCTGGCTGCCGGGGGGGGCGCCCGCGCGCATGCCTCCGGCCATGCCTCCGGCCATCAGGCTCGCGCTCGCCGCGCCGGCGCCGGCGTTTCGTTTCTTGCGCGCATCCGCGCCTCGGCCCCCCGCGGAGGACTTCTGCGGGTACGGCTGCGCGCTCTTGCGCTTCGGTCTTGGCGGGGGGATGTGCTCGCCCGTGCCGTTCTTTTGCACCTGTGGGTTTTGAGGTCGAGATCGGTCGAGGGTCACGTTGCGACGCGAAGGTCAGTCTCGCGCGGCGTCGTCGTCGTCGAGAAAAAGGCCAAAAGCGTGAGCGTTTCGGAACGTCGCGTTGAAAACTGCGCGTTCGCGTTCGCTGACGTCAGCGTGACACCGCGTCGACGAAATCGTCGACTGTGTTTTTCGGCTCGAGCGAGGGCGAGGGGGGACGCACCTTGAGGAAGTACTTCTGCGCGTGGCTCCGGATCTGAATGACCGTCTTCGTGCCGACGTAGGTCTCGATCTTCTTCCAGTCGCGGTCGTACCTGTGCGGTCGGGGAGGAGGAGGCGGGTCAGCGTCGGCGCGCGCGCGGGAGGTCTCGGTGCAATCGATGACCGCGGCAGTCGTTTCGTTTTGCCAGCGCATCTTGTTTTCATAGGGGGGCGGGGGGGGGGAGCCGCGCGCGCGGGGGAAGACGCACAGGTTGATGGCCTCCAAGAACATGTTGTGCTCGCGTTCCGTCCACGATTCACGGCTCTTGGTAATCGTGTACGGCTTGCGCGTCTTCGAGGGCTCCGGCTGCTTCATGGTGGCGTAGACGGTCGCAGACGAATCCTTCGCGGGAAACCGCTTCAACCGACGCGCGCGCGCGCGGTATCGCCCGTCTCCGGAAGCGCCCTCGCGTCCGCCGAGCCTCGGAACGCCTCGACGCGACCTTCGCCTCGAAGTCTACCGCCCCGAACGCCCCGCTTGCGTCTCGCGCGCGCGTGCGACCGGCGTTCCCGGGTCCTCGCGCGCGCTGTTTTCGCGAGCTCGCGCGTTCGACCGAGCGTCGCCGGCGGGTCCGGATTCGCGCGAGCGGACGAGCCCGCGAGCTGAACCGCGCGACCCTGGGCCTGACCGCGGGTCGCGGGGGGGGTCTCGAAGCCGACGCGCGCCTCTCTGATGTGCGTTCGCGTGTGGTCCAGCTGTGTCGTCGCCCCGACGCAGCGTGATGTGCCGCGCCACGACGCGAAACCGGCCGTAAGACAAGACGGCGAAAGAACGCGCCAACTGGAGGTTTGACCGCGGAGCGCTCGACCGGAGCCCACCGGTCGACCCAAGCGTGCGCGCCTTTCGAAGCGCGTTTTCATCGGTACGGGAAGAAGATATTTTGTCATTTTTCGAAAAAAAAAAATCTTTAGATACAAAAACGAATCCAGACTAAAAGCTCATACGACGAAAGCACCCGAAGCGGCTAGAAATAATATCCGCCAGCTCGGACGCGAAGCGGAGGAACGCTGTCGGCGGTGGTGGCGCTTTCCGAGGCGGGCATCTTGGCGCGTGGCAAAAAAAACGCACGTGGCGCTATGGCGGAACACCCTGAAAAAACGAATATGCGGAAATTTCCAACTGTTCTCGGTTCGAGGAGTCGGGGTCGGCGGAGCTCGGCGGAGCCTGTTTGTTTTCACGCGGCGTGAACGGAGAGCAGTTCGCTTCGTCGCGCGCGCGCGTGCGAAACCAGCGCGAGCGCCGAAAAACTCAAATCTTGATTTCATCAGAATGCCGGCGGGTATCGGCGCCGCGCCTCCCGAGCGCCTCACCGCATCAGTCCTCGTCCGAGTCCTCGTCCGAGTCGTTGGCGGCGTAGGTGAAGGAGACGGGTCGGCCCCTGCGCGCCCTGCGGCCGCCCTCGATGATGTTCGAGGTGTCCACCTCGTCGCCGGACAAGTCGTCCACGACGTCCGAGTTGACCGAGTCGTCGTCGCTGTCGTCGCTCTTCTTCTTCTTCTTCTTCTCCACCTTCTGCTTCTTCTTCACGGGCTCCTCCTCCTCCTCGTCCGAGGTCTCGGCGTCCACCTCCTCCTCCTCGGAGTCGTCGTCCACGATGGGCTCCTTGCCCTTGTCTGTTTCGCGGGCGGGGGGGTCAGGGCGCGGAACGAGGAGCGCCGCGCCGCGGGACGACGACAGCGCGATCGGCGAGCGGATGAGATTTGAAATGAAAAAGCGCATCGGCGTCGGGGACGGGCGGGGCGAGAGCGCGCACGTCGACGCCGATCGCGCGCGCGCGAGGCGGTCGCGGAGAGAGCGCGCGGGGGTGAGGCGACGTACCAGCCATGGTGTGGGTCTCAAAGTGTCCCCGTGTCGGCGCGTTCGAATCTGACGCCGCGCCAGCGGAAAATCTCGTCGTGGCTGCCTGAGACGGATGGATGGCTGGAGGTTCAGACTGAAAGCGCAACTGCAGGTTTTCGGACGAGAACTGCGTGCACAGTCAGCACACCGCTCGCGCGACGACCGCCGTTCGCGTCCGAGACGACCCAAAACCCTCGCGACCGCCGGAAGAGCTGTTAAGCATCGTTCCTCTGTCCTCGTGTCTCTCGTCAGGCACGTACCCGCCCCGGTAGTCCCCTACGAACCGCGCGACATGAGCGCCATCCCTGAGGTCTGGGTCACGATGGCCAAAATCTTCGCCACGATGTTCGCGACGCTCGGCGCGCTCGGCGCCACGTTGACGCCCGCGAGGGCGGGCACGCGCGTCTCCGCGCGAGGCGGTGCCGGCGCCGGGTGGCTGTGCGACCCCTCCTCGAACCCCTCCAAGTACCACGCGGAGGTGTTCATCCTGAAAGTCTCCGCGTGCTGGATCGCGAGCGTCGGCGTGGTGATCGCGCTCGGCACGTACGAGTGGTGGGGCCGGTGGGGGTACATGGCGTACTGCGTGACGTGCGCGAGCCCGTACGTGCTGGTGCCGCTCTTCGCGCCGCTCGCGGGCGACGTCGTTCGCGGCAAGGGCGCGAGAGGAAAAGGAGGTGTCGCCGCGGTCTCTGTGAAGCCGCTCGGCGAGCGGTACATCTTCAAGGCGAACCTGTGGATCGCCGTGTTCAGCTTCATCGGGAACTACTGGTACACGCACTACTTCTACGGCGTTTTGAACGCCGAGTACACGTTCGACGCGCACAGGCTGAACGACGTGCCCATCGCTCTGTACTTCATGACGCACGCCTACTTTATGTTTTACCACGTCTTGTCCAACTGCGCGCTGCGAAAGACGCGCGCGGCGTTTAAAAAAGACCAAAGGCGGTTTTTCTTCGAGTGCGCGTTGGTCGCCGTCATGGCGTACTCCACCGCGTTCATGGAGAGCTTGACCATCTGCGGGTTCCCGTACTACAGCTTCAAAGACAGGGACATGGCGTACACGCTGGGAAGCGCGTTCTACGGTATTTATTTCCTCGTGTCGTTTCCCATGTTCCTCGCGATCGACGAAAACGCGAAACGGAAGAAAACGTACGCGGCGACGTTTTGGGAAGCCATGGGGAGCGGGATGGCGGTGCTCTGTCTGCTGGATTTCGTGCGCCTGCGGTTGGGGCTGGACTTCGTCATGCGAGCCGCCAAGTAGTACAGTCCGATCGAGCGCGTGATGCGCGTGAGTATGATGCGTAACATTTTCGGTGTATTACATACGCGTGAACGCGATACGAACGCGAACGAACGCGTCGACTACCGTAGACTCCGAAACGACGCGCTCGGCGTTCAAAGTTTCCGGAAACTTTCCGGACACTTTCCGGACACTTTTGACGCGCTCTGCTCGGCCCGAGCGGACGACGCGGCGCCCGCGCGCATCCTGCCGAGTCCCTCGCGCGCGTCCGGGCCACCCGCCGCGCCGTCCCCAGCCGTGGTTCGAGACGAAAAGTCACCCGTCTCGGTTCGCGCGCGTTTCCGGAAAAAACGAACTGTCCTCACTGTCAGCGAAACACCTCCTCGAGCGCCTTCTCGAGCCGCGCCACTTCTTCCACCGTGTTGTAGTGCGCCAGGCTGCACCGCACGACGCCCTCGTTCGGGTCCAGCCCGAGGTCCTCGCACAGTCGCACCGCGTACATGGACCCGCTCCGGATCGCCACCTTGTGCCGGTCGCCGCGGCACGCCGCGACGACGCGCGCGACGCTCGGTTCGGAAACCGTTCGGGTCCCCGAAACCGCGGGGACAAACGCGAACGTCGGCACGCGATCCTCCGCAGCTTCTCGCGCGCGCGGTTGCGTTTTTCGTTTCGGGCCGAACAGTTTAATAACTCCGCGTTTGTCAAGCGACTCCAGGATCGACAACAGCTTCGACTGTGGCTTCTCTTCCAACAAGGCGACGCGCTCGAACGCGACGAGGACGTCCTCGCGCGAAGGCACGCAGTCGGAAACGAGGGTAGCGTAAAACGCGCCGTACCCGCCGGAGACGAGCGAACGCGTCGGCGACGACGTTTGTCGCTCGCCGCGCACCGCTTCTTTCCAAGTCGCATCCTCTTCTTCGCGATATCCAACGAGTTCCGTGGATATCGCGTTACTCGCGCCGCTCAACACGCGCAAGTACTTCCCCATCCCGACCAGTCCCGCGCTTACCTCGTGCGCGACGCCGCCGGGCTCGAACTTGTACGCGTGCGCTTTGGGGTTGACGAATTCGTGGTTCGGACCGAACGCGCGGACCGTTTCAAACGCGGTTTGCGACCCGAACAAACACCCGCAGTGCGGGCCGAAGGTTTTGTACGGCGAGAACGCGCACCAATCAACGCCCCACTCGCTGACTCGTAACGCGCGGTGCGGCGCGAACGCCACCGAGTCCAGCACGAAAACGCACGCGTTTGACGCGAGCGTTTTGCAAAGCTTCACGGCGGCTTTGACGTCCAACACGCCGCCGAACAAATTCGAGACGTGGCACGCCGCGACGATTTTGGTTTTTTTGGAAAGCGCCCTTTGTAGGATTTCCAGCACTTCACGCCCGTCGCCGTCTTTCGCGGCGTCCGCGTCTCGCCACCACACGAGCTCACAACCCGTCCGCTTCGCGAGGCTCACCCAGGGCGCGACGTTGGCTTCGTGCGACGCGCGCTGGACGAGGATCTCGTCTCCCGGTCCGACGAGCGCGTCGAAGGCCCTGCCGAGATTCGCGAGGAGCTGCGTGGAGGAGGGGCCGATGACCACGTCGCCGCCCGTGCCCCCGAGGCGCTCCGGCGTGACGCCGGCGACCGCGCGCGCGACGGCGCGCGCGGCGTCCGCCATGGCGTCGGCGCGGTCCGACTGCGGGTAGCCGGCGCCGAGCTGCGCGAAACCGTGCGTGACGTGCGCGTGGATGGCGTCCGCCACGAACGCGGGCGCCTGCGACCCGCCCGCGTTCTCGAAGAACGCGAAGCCGTGCGAGTGACGCGCGTCGCTGACCGCGGGGAAGAGCGCGCGCACGCGGCTCGGCGTGAGCGGGGGGAGGCGGTCGCGACGCACCAAAGGCGTCTCAGCGCGCGTCTCTTCGGCGTTCGCATCCTCGTCGTCCACGCACGGAGACGTTTTTCGTTTCCGCGAGGCGCTGGAGGTGGCGAGGTGCGCGTCGGGGACGGGGCGAAGCGAGCAGTACGCCCGCGCGACGAGCGTCGACGGCGCGGGGGGAGGGGCGTCGTCGACGGCCATGGCGTCGTCGCGCGGAGTGACGACGACTCGTGGTCGTGGCGGCGGTCTCGAGAGAGATGCCGACGTGGCACAACGAAGAGCTGAAAATTGGCGCCAAATAAACAGATTTTTTGCGAAAAAGGCGTATCTCGCGCGAACGGCCCCGAGAAAGCCACAAACGACCCTCACGCGCACGCACCCGAGCCTCCTCGGTTCCCGCGATGACGCTCTCGGCGGTATCTCCCGCCGCGACGTTGCGTCGAGCGCCCGCGGGCGCGTCGTTCGCGCGCCGCGACGGCCTTCCCGTCGCCCCGCGCGCGTCTCTTCCGTTCACGAACGGAAGAAATGTCCCGAAGGCTTCCTCGCGCCGCCTCGTCCCGACGATGCGCGCGACGGCGTCTCCTTCCATGCCCACGCCCGCGCCCGCACAGAGCCGCGATTTCACCCTCGATATCCTCTGCAAGGACGCTCCCGGCGTGCTGCAGGTGCGTTCCCCCGCGTCGAGCGGCCGTCGCCGTCGCGCCCATCTTTATTTATTCTTCGAACGTCCTCGAGTTCGAAAGCGTCCGGATCGGCCGAGATATTTTCCCCGGTCGGTTTCCGACTGACGCCCGCCCGCCGCGCTCCGCGTTCGCGCAGAAAATATCCGCGACGGTCACCGCCGCCGGGTTCAACATCGGCACGATCGCCACGTCTCCGTGCCCCGAGCACGCGACGCTGGGTTACATCACCGTCTCCCTCGCGGACGCGCTGTTCGCGCGCCCCAAAGCTCGCCGCGCCGCGAAGAAACAGAAAAAAAAAGATGCGAAAATGAACAACGTCGTCGCCGCGTCGCGCACGGTGGGATTCATCGAGACGCGCGATTTAACGCTCCGCAAGTCGCTCGAGCGCCTGCCCGAGGTGGTGGCGGTGACCGTCGCGGAGGAGGCTGCTGCTCCGACGGGCGCCGAAAAAGAAAAAGAAGACGCCGGAGGGGACACAGGGCTCCTTTACCTCGTGCATGACTTCAAGTCGGCGGCGGCGTGGGAGATGGGTCCGTCGTACGACGCGCTCCAAATCGATCCGTACCTCGAGGGCATCGGCGCCGGTCGGTTCCGCGCCTACTCCAAGTTCGCGTACGTGTTCCCGGGAAAAAAAGCCTCCGTCGCGGCGGCCGTCGCGCGACTCCAAAAGCGAACGCGCGAGGACGACGCTTTCTTCTTACCGCGCGACGAGGACTTTCCGGACGACGACGTTTTAAGGGCCGGCGATTTCTCAACCGCCGGCGCGCTCGTCGAGGTTCCCGACCCGAAGTTTAACCAACCTTCGGGGTACAGCTTCGAAGGGCGCGAGGACGGCGTGAAGGAGACCGTGGCCGACCGTACGTTCGTTCGTCTGCCTCGGTCTTTAATTCGTCGACCGGAATTCAAAGAGATATTAGCGCGGTTCGCGTCGTACGCGCGTCTGGATCCGCGCTACGCGTCGAGAAAAACGATGACCCTCGGTTTACACGCGATTCGGATCAAAGCGGACGAAGGTTCCGGACTCCGAGGGCAAGTCGTGCCCGAAGGCATGCACCAGGACGGCTTCGAGTACATAGGCCTGCTTTCGCCGCAGAAACACAACGTGCGCGATGACTGGCGCACGTACGTGTACGTGGGCGGGCCGAGCGGCGAGAAGCCCGACGAGACGAGAAGCGCGCGACCGATTTTCTCCAGCGCCGTCGAGCCCGGCGCCCTGCTCTTCGTGGACGACCGACGGATGTGGCACGACGCGGACGACCTGAGGCAGTTAGACACGACCGCGCCGGGGTGGAGGGACTTCATGGTCATCACGCTCGCCGCCGCAGACAACGAGGCGGAGTAGTAGTGGGGTGAGTAGTAGTTCGACGAATGACGAGGCGACGTTTCATTGGTCGGCGACTCGTGAGCCGCGACGCGCGTGATAGAGCTGAGTACTTTCGTAATACCGCGTTCGTTCGCTTCTCGACGCGTAGACTACGTACGTCGCGTTACTCGCCTCACATCGTATCATCACTTCGCGCTTTTTGTCTGAAGCGCTCCGAAGCGCTCAGATTAATCGCTCACGAACCACGAGTCGCTCACGCCTCCATCATGCCCTTGTCGCCCCGGTCCTTGACCCAGGACGTGCCCCCCACGGAGGAGATGCAGGGCGCCTTGCCGATGTACGGGAACGCCGACTCGAAGAGCGCTCCGAGGCAAAAGTCGGCGACGTCCGCGCGCGCGATGGAGCCAGCCTCGCCGTCGATGACGTTGATCACGCCGGTGGGGGGCCCCGTGCCGAGCCCGCCGGGTCGCACGATGCAGAACTCCAGGTCGCGTCCCGGCCCGGCGGGACCCAGGAACAGCTGCTCCTGGTTGTTCTTGTCGGTGAAGATGGATCGCATCACCGTGCTCATGAGGATGCGAAACACGAGCGGCGCCTGATCGGCGGAGTCGCCGGCGCCGATGGACGTGACCACCGCGACGCGACGCACGTCCGCTTTCTTCATGGCGTTGATCACGTTCAGCGTGCCGTCCGTGAGCATGGTCTTGCCCACGTCCTTGGTCTTGCCGCCCAGCGACACGACGACGCCCGTCACGTCGCCGGTGATGATCTTGGCGACATCCGCGGCGTTGCACACGTCGCCCTGCACGACCGTCAGGTTGGGGTCGGAGATGGGCTTGCCCTCGTCCGCGCCGCCCGAACCGGGGGGCTGGACCATCTTGCTGGGCGTGCGCGCCAGAACCGTCACCTTGGCGCCGCGCTTGAGCGCCTGAACCACGCACTCGGCGCCGGTCCCGCCGGTCCCGCCGATGACCACGATGTTGGACTGCTCCGCGGGCGTCGCGGCGGCGACGGTGGCGGAGGCCACGCGGGGGGAGAAGGCAGCCTTGCGCGCGCGCAGGGGCTTGGCGCTCGCCACGCGGGCGCGAGCGGCGAGGGGGGCGGAGGACAGAGCGGCGGCGGACATGGTCGCGTGCGAGTGAACTGGCCCGATCGGAAACCGCGTCAGTCACCACGTAACAAACTCGCGTCCACGTGGCCGAGGACGAAGCGGCGACAAATGGCACGGCCGAAACCGCGGCGATCGGCCGTCTCCCGGCCGAGCCTCGGACGTGCGAAAACGCCCCGACGTTTCGTTTATCGTCGACCGGGGACGGCGCACACACGCGCGCGCGAGACAGCGCACCGCCATGAGCGCGGCACTCGAACCGCGCGGCGCACCATCGCGGTGGCGCAGGTCCAAGCGCGACAAGGGCGCGCCGAAGAACCCGCCCGCGTCGCGCGGCGCCGCGCCCGACGGACCGTCCGAGGCGCATCGGACCGACGCGACCGGAGACTCGGCGCATCCCCGCGCGCGTCGAGGCCGCGAGGCGCCATCGGATGACCCCGCCGAGGCGCGTCTCGACGGAACCGAGCCGTTCGCGAACGATGAGAGGGGACCCGAGGGCTCCCCCGCGGGTCCCCTCTCCGCCTCCGAGCTCACCGCGTCCTCCTGCTCGGGGGGCTCCTGCGCGTCCGAAGACGGCGACGGTTCGGCTGCCGCCGACGTCGGCGCGACCGTGGAAAACGCGCGAAACGAAGATGCTCCGGAAGAGGCGAACTTTGACCAACGCGCTGTGTCCGAAGTAGGCTCTTCTCCGCCACTCTTAGAGGCGGCTTCGCCGGAAGACGAGTGGCCCGCGGTCGGGCTCGGCGCGCGCGAAAGAAAGCGAGGCGACGCGCGAGCGCCCGCCGCGGCCGCGAAATGGCGATGCGCGGGTGACTGGCCCTGCGGCGCGTGCGCGCACGCAAACTCGGGGTGGCGCGCTCGGTGCGCGCGCTGCGGCGCCGAGAAGGAAAAAAACGGCCGATCGAGGGCTCCCGCGGGTTCGAACCTCTCCGCGGACGGTTCCGTCGGTGCTGACGGCGCCGCGTTCCCGCCTCTCGGCGCGGCGACGACGGACGATCAGGCGGCGAGCCTTATCGCCGGCGTCAGACCCGAGACGAAACGCGACCCCGACTTCACGGAGCGCGAAACAAACGCGGCGGCGGCTTTTTTTCACGACGCGGCGAATTCTTCGCTCGCCGGCGCGGAGTTCTCGGGCGCGTTCGCCGGCGCGCCGCCGGACGCGATTCCGCTCGAGGCGCTCGAGCGCGCGTTCGCGGAGACCGCCGCGGAGACCGCCGCTGTTGAAAAAGAGAAGGGCGATGCTGAAGACGCGTCGGGACGAACGACACGCGCACAGACGACGGAGAAGCCGTTCCGATGGGACGACGAAGCGGAGGAAAAAAATGGCGAAAATCGCGACGAAGACGCGCCGTTGCCGCCGTTGCCCTGGGACGAACGCGCGGACGCGTCGACGCCCGACGGCGACGCGTTGACGCCCGCTCCGGATCCGCGAATCAACCGGGATCCATCTCCCGACAAGTCTAGTCGAATTTCAAAAGTCGACGACTGTCGTCATACATCCGTCATCGACGCGTTACGCGAGGCGTTACGCCTCGAGCGCGACGCGCGCGACGCCGCGGTTCGCGCGGCGGTCGCCGTCGCGCGCGAGCGGGACTTCGACGCGTTGCGGGAGATGGCGGAGATAACCGCGTCGCACTGCTCGGCGCGCGTCGCGTTCGACGTCGAGGCTCGAATCGCACACGACGCCGAGGAGGCAAGCGAAAGACACGCGGACCTCGAGAGACGGCTTTCCGAGGTCAAACGCGAAAACGCGAAACACGAAGCGACCAACGCGTCTCTCGCGGAGCAAGCCGAGCGGCTCGAGCGCCGACTCGACGCCACCGCGGCGCGGTGCGTCGCGCTCGAAGGCGAGGCGGCGCGGCTGGCGAGTCTCGTCGAGTTTTATGGAGTCGAGTCGAGTCGAGTCGAGACCTCCGTCCAGACGCGTGTCGGCGAAGACGTGACCGCGACGACGCGCACGTCGAAGCGGGAAGAGACGCTCTGCCGAAAAGAGCGGTTCCAAAGGCATCGCGGAGACGCCTCCGTTTTCGTTAAAGAGGAGGAGAAGGACCGAACGCGGTTGACGTCCGCACAGGCAAATAGTCTCGTGAAGCGCACGCGCTCGGAGGCGGCGGACGACGACCACGGGACCTACTTCGAGGCGCAGCTCATCGGAGGTTTCGGGTCTTCCGCGTCCGTCTTCGGCGCCGAGAGCGTGACGGCCTTTTCGCGAACCGGCGCGGACGGGGTTGAAGAGGACCTCGCGAGTTTGCTTTCGACAGAAACCGAAAAGTCGTCGGCGTCGAAGACGACGCCGAGCGCGAAACCGCGAAACCGTCGGCGCGCGAAGAAACCGAACGCGGCCGAACGACGCACCGCGTTTCGTGGTGACCCGACGGAAAACGCGTCGGACTCCGTCGCGTCCGTCGCCGAGGAGATCCGGGCGCAGGACGTAAAAACGCACAGGCGGCGGTTCCGGGAGAGCGCGCGTTTGAGGAAGACGAAGGTTTCGTTCGCCAACGCGCTCGACGCGAAAAAAAACGTCGCTCTGCCGAGCACCTGGGCGAGGGCGGAGGGTTTTTTCGACGCGTCCACCGCGCGCGCGGTGTTCCTTCGACCGAGCACATGAAACGATACATGTAGTGGACTTGTTTGTTTTCTTCCACCGCGCGAATGATCCCACAACGTTCCTGACTACGCGACGTCGACGTCGCGCTTTCGCGTTTCGCGTTTCGCGTTTCGCGTTTCGCCGGCGCGTAAATTTCGACACTGGAACGCTGTGGGCTGTCGCTCGGAAAAGGGGCGATCGCGTCCGCGATCGCCGCGCGTATGCGTACAGACGAAAGGAGAACATCCCTCCAAACGATCAGAAATCCGGCTCGGCTTCGAACCCAGCCTCCTGCACCGCCTCCACCAGCTTGGGCATCATCGCCAGCCCGTCCATCATGGTGTCGCACGCCACGAACACCGACACCTTCTTCGCCTCCAAATCAACCTTGACGTCCTTGACGGCGTCCGCGGCCGCCTCGAGCGCCTCCGTGACGCTGGACGCGCACCCGTCGCACATCATGCCCTCCACCTTCAGAGAGATCTCGAAAGGCTCATCCGAGCCGTTCGAAGCGCGGATCGTGTACCTAGAGGCCGCGGGGGCCGCGGTCTTCGCCCGCGAGTTGCCCGCGCTGCGTTCGGAGACGGGTACGGGATGTTCCGATCAGTTTCCCGCGCGACGCGCGAGAGGGGGCGCGGGGGTTGGAGCAAGCGCGGCGGAGGGCGGAGGGAGGAGTCGCGACGACGCACCTGACGGGCACGAGCTTGATCCCGGAGAACGAGAGAAAGGGGAGCGTGAGCGACATCGAGGCGCGCGCGTGTGTGTCGCGTCAAAACGACGGTTCGAGCTCTATTTTGCGTGCGAAAACGCGTTGCTAGACTGACATGGCATATTGGCACACCTCGAAAAGCGCAGGCGCTTCGAAAAGCGTCCAACTCGGAACGCCGAACGATGCTCGCGCTTCGTTTCGTCCGCGTGGCGATCGAGTGGCGGGAGCGCCATTTCGGCTTCGACGTGGAGTCGTGACTCGTCGATTCGGAAACAGCGGCCGATTCTGGCCTTTGGAAAAATTGAAACCGAAAACTCGAACGCATCGCCGGTCGACGTTTCGGTTTCGCGTCGGCGCGCTTCGACCGACGTTGACCGGGGACGAATGTAGGCATACCTCGAAGTCGTTGTTCGTCGGTCGTCGCCTTTTTCGCAAATGGCGCCATAAATGTGCGATCCTCCGGTCACAACGCGGGGGGCGCGAGGTGATGTCCGGGTCGTCGGCGCGCCGCGGCGCGTCGCCGACCTCGCTCGGCGCGGGGTCGGACTTGGGCGACGGCGTGGGCGGGCGGTCCCTGCCCGGCTCGGCGCAGGGCACGCCTGTGCACGTACCGATGCCGCCCAGCACGGACGGCACTCCGAGCACGGCGTACCTGGAGCGCGCGCGGAACTTCGCCGAGCGCATGCAGGCGTCCATGGCGAGCGCGGTGAAGGAGGACCAGCTGTACAACGCGCTCGCGGCGTCGCCCGCGACGGAGTCGTTCGCCTCCGCGCGCGCCAAGGAGCTCATGGAGGAGCTCATCGCGGCGGAGCGGAGGCGCGACGACGGAGCGCTTCGGTTCGAGGAGGACCCGAACGACCTCGCCGATCGCATCGCGAGGCTCGCGAACGAGCCGCCGAGGACGGGACGCGAGGAAGACGCCGAGGGCGGCGCGTACGACGCGCACGGCTCGATCGACGAGAGGTTCGACGAGAGGTTCGGCGACGCGCTCGACGTCGCCGCCCCGAGCGTGTCCTTCGCGGCTCGGGTCGAACGCATTCCTCCGCCCACCGTCGACCGACGCGGCGACGCGACGCCAGTCGACGGACGCGAGGACGACACCGGCGATCCGCGCGCGACGAACGAGGCCGGTGTCGTGCGCGAATTAGTGCGACCCATGCGCCCGTTCGCGTTCGAAGACGGCGACGCCATCGACGCGGGAAGCGTCTCGTTCGACCGCGACGAGTCTCGCGACGAATCTCGAGGCGGACCCGAGCGCGGATCGACGGACGGCGCTCCGCTCGCGTCCACCACCGGACGAGCGGACGCGCCGTCGGTCGCGCGCGCGCGTGACGAGACGCGCGACGAGACGCGCGACGAGACGCCCGACTTTCGCTCCGCCGAGCGGTTCGCTTTGTTCGCGAAATACCTCCCCGACGACGGAGCGTCGCGCGCCGAAAGAAAAAGAAACAGCCGCGCGCGGCGCGATGACTCGGCGAGCCTCGCCCGCGACCTCGAGAGCGCGCGGCTCGAGCTCGAGCGCGTGCAGTCAGCAAACGCGGGTTTGGCGAAGAAGGTGGCGCGTCTGGAGAAACGGCGCGCCGAGGTGTCGGAGAGGCTCTTCGAGTCCGAGCGCGAACGCAAGTCGCTGCGGTCGAAGTACGTCGCCGTGGGCGAACGATTGGAGACGGTGTCTCGCGAATCCGCCGCCGTCGCCGACGCCGAGCGCGACGCCGCGACGCGGCTCGCCGTGCTGGAAACACGGCGCGTCGAGGCGAGGCGGCGCATCAAGGCGCTGGAGAAGGAGCTGGAGCGCGCGAGAAGCGATAGGGAAACCGCGGAGGCGGGGCGCTCGAGGGCGGAGGAGGCGGCGGCGGCGGCGGCGGCGGCGCGAGACGCGTTGCTTCCCGCGCGGGGCGAAGAGACACGCGCCGCCGCTCGTCTCGCGGCGTCGTCGGCGCCCGACGACTCACTTTCGGCGCAGAAGGAGACCGCGTTGCTCCGCGACGCGCTCGATGTCGAGCGTCGCAGGCGCGGCGATGCTGAGCGCGGTCTGGCGGAGTGCGAGACCAGGCTCGCCCGCGCGGTGGCGGACGCGAACGCCGCGGAGGAATCGGCGCGACGCGCGGCGACGCGCGCGGACGTCGCGGCGATTGAGTCGGACGCCGCCGTTCGGCGCAAAGTCGCGCTCGAGGAGCAGCGCCTGTCCGTGGAGATGGAGCGGCGCGCGTTCGAGATGGAGACGGCGTTCGCGCGGCGCGAGCGCGCGCGCGACCGCGAGCTGGACGAGCTCAAGCTCGAGCTGGACCGCGTGACCATGGAGGCGAACGAAGCCGCGCGAGTCGCGGAGCGCGAGAAGCGCCTAGCGCTTCCCGCGCCCGAAAAAGGCGGGAAAGAGAGGAAACGGCGCGGGAGGTCGGTTTCGTCCGATCGGTCGGACGCTTCTCGAGAAGCGGCGGACGACGACGAGACGGCCGTCGCCGCGAAGCTCGCGAGCGCGGTGCTCCGCGCGCTGGACGAGCGCGCGGGAGCGCACGGTGGAGCGCACGGGGGCGGGCAGAGCGGTGGCTTCGCGGGCGGCGTTCCCGCCGCGCTGGCGGAGACGCGGCGCGTGGCGGAGGAGGCGAAAGCCGCCGCCGGCGCGGCGCTCAAGTCGTCGGAGGACGAGGCGCGACGCCGCGAGACGGAGGCTCTCATCGAGGCTAGGCTCGAGGAGAGGCTGAGAGGGCGCGGCGCGCAGAAGCGCGACGGCGACGACGAGCGCGGTTCGCACGATGTTCACGACGTTCATGATACCGCGCGCGGAGGAGACGCGCACGTCGCCGCGAAGGTGGCTGAGGCGGAGCGCGCCGTCGCGCTGGCGCGCGAGGAGGCGGCGACTTCGGCGCGCACCGCCGAGGCGGCTTCGCGCTCCGAGGCTGAGCAGAGGGAGAAGGCTCGTGACTTGGAACGGCGCGCGGACGCCGCGGAGCGCGCGCTTGAGGATGTGCGCATGCGCCTGGATGCCGCGGAAACGCGCGTCGCCGAGCGCGTCGCCGAGGAGACCTCGCGGCGCGCCGCCGCCGAGGCGGCTGCGGCGGCGGCGGCGGACCAAGCGCGCGCGCTTGCGTCGGCGCGAGACGCGCTCGCCGCCGATGCGGCGGGCGCGGCGTCGCGCGCGGCGGAGGCTGAGAAGGCTTGTTCCGAGTCGCAGGTGTCTTGCGCGAGCGCGGTCGCGCGCGCCGAGGCGCTGGAGTCGGCGCGCGCCGCGGCCGCCGCCGAGGCGTCGCGCAACGACGCCAAACTGATGACGGAGCGCGAGACGACGGCTCGGCTCAAAGGGGACGTCGAGCGTCTCCGCTCGGCTCTGTCTCTGTCGGAAGCCGCCGCCGCGTCCGCCGCCGGCGACGTTAAAGAACACAAAGGCCGTGTGGATCGGCTCGAGCGCGAGGTTTCGGAGTCGCGGGATGTCGTGCGCGCCGCCGAGCGCCGGGCGGCGGACGCCGAGCGGCGGGTCGCGGAGTCGGACGCGCGGAAGGGCGAGCTCGAGCGGTCCTCCGCCGCCGCCGCCGCGCGCGTCGCCGAACTCGAACGGACAACGGCGGATCTCGAGCGGGTCTCGTCTCGTTCGGCGGCGTCGCTCGCGGCGGAGCGGCGGAAGGTTTCCGACTTGGTCCGCGCGCTGCGCCGGGTGAAAGAAACCACCTCGCGCGAAGTTAAAACAATGCGCGACGCGATGGCCTCCCTGCGCCGCGCGACCAAGGAGCGCCTCGAGGCGAGCTGGGAGGTGATGCGGGCGGAGGCGTTCGAGTCGGCGCGGCGCGCCGCCGCCGCGACGCTGGACCCGGCGCGCGAGACGCTCGTGAAGGCGATTGCCTCGGCGCGCGAGGAGCAGAGGCTCGCGAAGCTCGCGCAGGCTGACGCGAAGGAGGAGGCCAAAGCCTCTGTGTTAGCTGCGCGCGAGGACGCGAAGCGCCAGACCGATGAGCTCTGGAAGGAAGTGCACGCGTCGCGCAAGAAAGAGGAGGACGCTAAAGCCGAGGCGCTGGCGCGAACCGTCGAGCTCCGAGCGTTGCGCGAGAGCGGGCTCGAGCCCGATCCCGAGTCGCGGCGACGCCGGGAAGACGAATTGATGGATTTAAAGAAACGCGCCTCCGACGCGGAATCGAACCTCGAAGCCTCGGAGACGCGTGTCGCGGAACTGCGCTCGGCGTTGCTCACGAAAACCGCCGAGGCGGAGAAGCACCGCGCGGAGGCGGAGAAGGACCGCGACGCGGCGGCGACGCTGCGCGGCGCGCTGGCGGGTTTGGAGGCGGAACGCGTCGTCCTCGTCGACCGACGCAACGCCGCTGAAAACGCGTCGGACGCGCTCTTCGCGGGGTTCAGGAAGGTGTTCGAGGTGCTTGCTGAGGCGGAAGATGGGAAAGAAGAAGGGACTCTTCCGGAAACGATCGAAACCGAAACCGAAACGGCCAGAAAAGAAGAGTTGGCGCGTTTCTTCGCGGCGCGCGCCGAGACGGTCGCGCGCGCCGCGCTCGCGAAGCGCGCCGCCGCCGCGGAGAGAGCCGACGCGCTCGAAGCGCGTCTGCGCTCGGCGCGAGAGCAGCACGAGCGTCTTGTGGGTCTGCACGACGACGCCATGCGTCGCGTGGTCGCCAGCGGCACCGCCGCGTCCGCCGCGGAGGCGCGCGAGGAGCTCGCGGAGATTCGAGAGGAGGTGGTCGCTCTGCGCGCCGCCGCCGCGAGCGACGCGGCGCTGCGTTTGGGCGCGCTGGCGGAGGCGCGGGAGGAGGCGGCGCGCGAGGCGAAACGCGCGGACGCCGCGTCGGCGGCGGCGGAGCGCGCGCGCGAGGCGCTCGTCGGCGCGGAGGCGACCGCGCGCGAGCGCGAAAGGATACAGCAGGAGGCGCTTTTTAGGTGCAGGGAGGAGCTCAGGAGGGCGAAGGAGAAGGCGTAGGTCGAGGGGGCGCGAGCGAGCGTTAGACGCGAAGAATTTTCGAGGGAAGGAAAAACCTTCGTCGAGAAACGCACTTGTCAGCGTTTCGAAGATGGATTTGAAGAACTCGCGCGACGTCCGATGCGCGCGCGACGGCACAATTCGAGATCTTTCTTGCCAAGTGTCCGAACCGCTGCCATCGGATCGAACGATCACTCCGGTGTTCGCGTCCCGTCGCGTCACCCCCCGTCCACGCGCCCCCGCGTCCCCCTCGTCTCCCGAGGCCGGCGCCCGCCATGTCCGCCGCCGAGCTCTTCGCCGGCGCCGGCGCGTCTCCCGGCGTGGAGACCTGGCGCATCGAGCAGATGAAGCCCGTGAAGCAGGCCAACTTCACAGGCAAGTTCCACACTGGGGACAGCTACATCGTGCTCCACACGTGGGAGAGCAAGGGCTCGACGCTGATGAACGTGCACTTCTGGATCGGCGCGGAGAGCACCCGGGACGAGGCGGGCGCGGCCGCGCTGCTCACCGTCGAGCTGGACCAGCTTCTCGGGGACCTGCCCACGCAGTTCCGCGAGACGCAAGGATGCGAGAGTGACGAGTTTTTGCAGCTCTGGCCCACGGGCGCGCAGTACCTCGCGGGGGGCGTCGACTCGGCGTTCACGGCGGTCGACCGCGACGCGTACACGACCCGCTTGTTGCACGTCAAGGGCAAGCGCAACGTGCGCGTGATGCAGGTGCCCGTCTCGGTCGCCTCGCTCAACTCCGGCGACGTGTTCCTGCTGGACACCGGCCGAACCGTCACGCAGTGGAACGGGCGGCACGCCAGCCGCGCCGAGAAGGCCAAGGCGCTGGACGTCGCGCTCGCGGTGAAGTCCGAGGAGCACTTCGGGAAGAGCTCGCTGGTGGCCATCGACGAGGCGGACACCGACTTCGACGACCACACCGTGCGCGCCTTCTTCTCCGTGCTGTCCAGCGACGGGAAAGACGAAAACGGGAAAGACGAAATCCGTCTCAGCGCCGACGAAGCGAAGCGCGTCGCGGCGGGGGTCAAAACCGCCGCCGAGGGCGGCGACGACGACGCCGTCTCCGAGGCGAGCGTCGGCGCGGCGGCTGTGCGTCTGTACCACCTGATGGACGACGAGAAGACGGGCACGCTCACGATGACGGAGGAGGTGGAGCGCCCCCTCAAGCGCGACTGCCTGAAGACGGAAGACGTGTTCGTGCTCTGCGCGGGCGGGGGGGTGTACGTGTGGGTCGGCAAGAAGGCGTCTCGCGCCGAGCGCGCCGGCGCCAACGAGTTCCTCGCCGGCGGCGAACGCGCGGCCAAGTTCCTGGACGCCAACGGCCTGCGTTTGGACGCGCCCGTGAAGATCGTCAAGGAGGGCACGGAAAACGCGCTCTTCAAGCAGGCGTTTTATCGCTGGGGAGGCGACCAAAAAGCTCTTGCGCCGGCGCCGCGAGACTCGACGAGCGCGCCGAAATCGCCGAAATCGGAGGTTGACGTCGACGCGCTCGTCGCCGGCGGCGGCGGCGACGAGACCGGTCACGCTTTCGACGACGGGCAGAGCGGCGTGCTTCTCGTGTGGCGCGTCGAGGACTTCAAGCTCGCGCCCGTCAAGGAGGCGTCGCACGGTCAGTTTTTCTGCGGCGACTCGTACGTGCTTCACTACGCGTACGACGACGGGAAGTCGCACGTGGTGTACTTCTGGCAGGGCCGCGAGAGCTCGCAGGACGAGAAGGCGGCGAGCGCGCTGCTCGCGAAGGAGGTGGACGATACGCTCGGCGGGTGCGCGACGCAGGTCCGCGTGACGCAGGGCAAGGAGCCGGAGCACTTCTGCGCGCTGTTCCAGGGGCGCATGGTCGTGCGGTCCGGCGGCAAAGCCAGCGGGTTCAAAAACGTCGACGCGGCGGACGTCTACGACGAGGACGGCGTGTGCCTGTATCACGTGCGAGGCACGTCGGAGCGAAACGTGCGCGCGGTGCAGGTGGCGGACGACGCCTCCTGCTTGAACTCGGGGGACTGCTTCATCCTCACGCTCGAGGCGCGAGACGCGACGTGCGTCGAGGACGAGAACGGGGTGGTCACCAAGGTACCGCCCTCGGACCCGCGCGTGCTCGTGTGGGTGGGCGCCGGGAGCTCGGCGGCGGAGCGCGAGTGCGCGGCGCGCGTGGCGACCCTTCTCGCGCCGGGGGTCGGGGTCGGGTCGTCGCGCGTCGAGACCGTCCCCGAAGGCGAGGAGCCCGCCGTTTTCTGGGAGCGCATCGGCGGCAAAAAGCCGTACGCCAAGTTCTCCGCCGAGTCCGCGCCCGCGTCTGAACCGCGCCTGTTCCAGCTGTGCGACGCCGCCGCCGGCGGGCGCGGGATCAAGGCGGAGGAGATTTTCAACTTCACGCAGGAAGACCTGGACGACGACGACGTCATGCTCCTGGACGTCGCGACGGAGGTGTTTTTGTGGATCGGCAAGAACGCCAACGAGAACGAAAAGCGCGAGTCGCTGTTGCTGGCGCAGAGGTACGTCGCGCGCGCTGCGGAGACAGACGGCCGCGACGTGGACACGATCATCACCACCGTGCCCGCCGGTAAAGAGCCGAAGATGTTCACGGCGCACTTTATCGCGTGGGACGCGTCCAAAGCGTCGGCGACGTTCGTGGACCCGTACGAGCTCAAGTTAAAACAAGCCATGGCCGCGAACCCGGCGACGCTCGAGCTGCCCGCGCTGCGCAAGACGCCCACGAAGAAGGAGCCCGAGGCGAGCGACGCGGAGATGAAGGACGCCGAAGGCGACGCGGCCGCTACGAACGCCGCGTTCGAGAAGCCGGCGCTTCGCGAGATCACGCGCGTCGTCTCGCCGGGGGGCTCGAACGTCTCGACGCCCGTCAAGAAAACGAGCGAAGAGAGGGAGGTGTCGACGCCGAAGTCCACGCCGGGCGCGCCTTCACCCTGGTCCGGCGTCGCGGAGGTGACGACGCCGGGCGGCTCGAAGGTGTTCGCGTACGACGCGCTCGTGAAGATGGACGGCACCGCCGGCATCGACATGGCGCGCAAGGAGTCGTACCTCTCCGAGCGCGAATTCGAAACCGTCTTCGGCCTGACGCGCGACGCGTTTGAAAAGCTCGCCGAGTGGAAGCGGAAAGACGCCAAGAAGAAGGTGGGGCTGTTCTGATTATACCGTCGCGGTAAACGAGAGGAGAGGAGTGAATTTCGCGTGAAAGGAAAGCGTCGTTTCGTAAACCGTCATCCTCGCTGGGCTCCCAAGAAAAGGCACTCGTCTTACTCGTATCATCCTTTCCTTCGCGTCTTTCCTCGGCGTCAAAAAGTCTTCGACGCGCTCTCGTCTTTTCAACCTTCGTCTTCGAACGCTTTTTTACTTTTTTCGCGTCGCGCGGCTCACTCGTCGTCGGCGACGTCGTCCTTGTCCTTGAGGGCGCGCGCGAGGCTCAGCGCGCCCAGCGTGCCGATGGCGGCGATCTCGGACCCGGTGATCTTATTCTTCTGGGTCTTCTTCGACAGGTTGTAGGCGTCCATCGCGGCGCCTGCGAACGGAGGGTTTTCGTCCGTGTGTGGGTTTTTTTTACGGGGTCACTCTTTTGGCGTTTCCGAGGGCGTCTCGGGACGAGGCGTCGCGTTTCAGCGGGGCGCGGCGTCTCGGACGCGCCGAGGCGCGAATCGTCGGGACGGGAAATACTCCGCGAGCGCTTCGTGGTTTCCGTCTCGCTCACGCGTGGAGACGCACCTGCGAGAAGTCCCGCGCCGTTCGCCACGAGAAGGTTCCTCTTCACCTTGTTCCCTTTCGGGGCGAGCGCGGCCGCGAAGTTCATGCCGCCGACCCAGCACAGGGACATGCCGAGCCAGCGCGTGCTGGGCTTGTGCTGGGCCATGGGCTCGTCGTCCTTGTCCTTCTCGGTGAAGTACGCCTCGTGCATCTTGGTGGGCTTCATGACCGTCGCCAGGCCCGCCGAACCGGCGAGGACGGCGCCCGAGAGGAGCAGGTGGTTGGCTTCGGGGAGAGGGACGTCGTCGAGAATGTCCTTCATGGTGGAGTCTCGCGGGCGGATGCGGGGGTGCCTCGAAGGGAGGAAGCGAGCTTTCACGCGCGTGTCGTTGTGTCGTGGCTCGTGGCTCGCGCGCGAGCGGGTCTCGGACCTCTCGAAACGGTAGTCGTGGCTTTTCTTTCGTGGAGGACGCGAGGAAGAGGGCACGAGCTGAATGACCAGGGCTTTCCGCAGGCGCCAGGCTAAAAACGTCAAAATTGGGCCCCGAAATTCAAACGGTTTGAAAAGCGAATGCAAACAACGTCGGCGAGGCCGAGGCGCGAGGGGCAACTCGCCGCCGCGCCGCGCCGCGCCGCACGCGAGCCTGACGCGCGAACCCTCCGGTTCCGCTCGTTCGGGACTCCGGGTACGACCGCCGCGATGGCCGCGGACGCGACCGCGAAAGCGCGCCTCGAGCGCCTGCTCGGCGAGCTCGACAAATCCGCGGAGACGCCCGCGGGAGAAGACGTGGACGGAGGAGACTACCCCATCAGCGAGTACTCGAGCATGAGCGACGTCACCGAGTCCGACGCGGACGAAGGCCGCCGCGCGAAGCGCGCGGCGGCGCAGCCCGGCGGCGTGCACGCCGGTCGCCTGGAGCAGAAGGTCCAGGCCAGGACGTCCAAGCTCGAGGAGCGCATCGCGCAGCTGGTGGAGGAGAACGCTCGCAAGGATGCGTCGCACAAGGAGGCGCTCGCGGCGAAGGACAGGGAGTTCGGCGTGGAACGCGCGAAGATGCTCGAGGCTGTGTCTCTTTTGAAACACAAGCAGACCGAGCTCGAGCGCCTCGCGCCACCCCTGCGCGAGGCTGTTCAGAACGCCAAAGAGCAGCTTCGCGCCGTGGTGTGCTCGCAGGAGAAACTCGCCGAGTTGCAATCCAAGGACCCGGCGGCGCTTTCCCTGCAGGAGTTCACCATCCTGCGCGTGCACCAGGAGACCGCGAACCTGCGCGCGGAGCTGGACGTGTGCCGCGTCGAGCGGGACAGCGCGCGCGAGACCTCGAACAGGTTCGAGATGGACGCCGCGCGATTCGCGCGCGAACTCAAACAGGCGCGCGAGCACGTCGCGCGGAGCGACGCCGACGCCGACGCCGAGCGCGCGGCGCTCGACTCTCGGTGTTCGCGCCTGGCGCGCGAGCTGGAGGACGCCATGGTGAAGGTGGAAGTGCTGAGCGCCAAGGGCGCCATGTACGACGAGGTGGCCTCCACCGTGGACCGGCTCGGCAAGCGCGCCGCCGAGGCGGAGAAGGAGCTCGCCGTCGCGCGAGGCGCCGAGGGCGCGGCGACGCGCGAGCGCGACGCGCTCGCCTCGCAACTGGCCAGCCGGCACCACCAGGTGGAGCTTCTGCAGCAGGACAAGACGTACCTTTCGCGCGAGGTGGAGGACGCGCGCGAGCGCGAGCGCAAGCACGAGGAGGAGGAGGACCGCCTGCGCGAGAAGATCCGCACGCTCCGCGCGGCGCGCGACGACTTGCGCGAGAAGGTTCTCGGCGGCCACGCCGAGATGCGCTCGCAGCACGAGGAGCGCCTGAGCGCGGAGGTGAACCGTCTGCAGCGCAAGGCGAACGAGGACCTGGAGCGTCTGCGCGAGGAGCACGGCGCGCACCGCGACCGCGAGATTCGCGCGCTGCGCGACTTGAGAGACGCCGCCGTCGCGGACGCCGCGGCGGCGCGCGCGGAGGTTGCCGAGCTGCGCGCCGGCTACGACGACGCGCTCGCCGCTTTGCGCTCGACGCAGAAGAACGCGGACGTGTCGCACGCTGAGATCGCGGGACAGCTGCGCATGAAGTCCATGGAGCTCGAACGGGTCAGTCTGTTGCACGGCGAGAGCACCTCCGTCGCGAAGGTGCTGCGCCTTGAGTGCGAGATGCTCACGAAGAAGGTGCGTCTGCTCGAGTCGCAGTACCTCAATTTGGAGGGCGCCGCCGGCCGAAGGGCGCGCGACGCCGACGCGCGCGCCGCCGAGATGTCGGCGCGGCTGGCGCACTACGAAAGCCTAGAGCGCGAGCTGGACGAGGCGGTCATGTCCGCCGCCAACGAGAGCGCCAACGAGGCGATCGCGAACGCCGTGAACGCCTCCTCGGACAGCGTCGCGTCCGCGCTGGGCGCGCTCGGGTCCTCGGTGCCGGCGTCGCTGCGCCGGCGTCTGGCGCAGAGCGTGTCGCTCGGGAAGCGGTGCGTCGAGCTCGAGCGCGAGGCGCGCTTCGCGCGCGAAGCTGCGGAGGCCAAGGCGAAGGAGGTGGAGGCTCTGGAGCTCCGCGTGCGGCGCGCGGAGAGCAAGTTGGACGACTCGAACCAGCCGTACAACTACCTGGTGGAGCGCATCAGCGCCACGGAGCTGGAGGCGGACGAGTGCCGGGCGCGTGAGAAGGCGGCGACGGAGACGCTGGCGCGCGCGCGCGCCGAGGCGTCCACAGCGCGCGCCGAAGCCGACGCGCTGCGCGCCGACTTGCAGCGCGCGCTGGACGAGAGGAGCGAGCTCGCGACCATCAAGTCCATGCTCCAGGGCACGGCGCGCGTCGGCGCCGGGGGTCGAGCCGGAGCCGGGTCGAGGAAACCCGTGAGGGCGTGAGTATCTAGCCATAGGACTCGGTTTCTTCTTCTCGACAAACGACAATGTACACAACATCCGGCGATGTACACGGACGCTTGTACACGGACTCTTCGGCTTTTGCGCGCTTTTCGCGTCGACGCTCGCGTATATGGCCAGATACATTCTCAGTCTCGCGTCGGTCGCTCGCTCACTTGGTCTTGCCCCCTCGCCTCTGCTGCGCTCGGCCCTCGGCTTCCCGCGCGCACCGCTCGCACGCGCACTCAAAGCCGTAGTCCCTGAGCTCGGCGCGCCTCTCCTTCACGTCCATGGACTCGTCCACGTAGCACATGGTGAGCTCCTCGCCCTCGCGTATGTCCCGCTTGGCGACCAGCACGCACCGCCCGTCGACGTCGGCGTCCTCCTTGACGGGCGCGACGTTGGGGTCGCAATCCGAGTTCAAGCAGCTCTGCAACGCGAAGAACCCGGTGCCTTCGCACGGCGCGCAGTACGACGTGTCCAGGGCGTCGAGCAAGGGGTTCGTCACCTGTTTCGCGCTCTTCGCGGTGACGTCCGTGTCGTCGTCGAGCGCGTCCACGGCCAGGAAGTAATCCTCCACCGGGCTCGCCACGGCGATCTCCAGGTTGTTCAGCTCGAACATGCCGACGACGCTCGCGAACACGTCGACGCAAAACAGGCCCGGGTACCGTTCCAACACGGCTTCCGGGACGACCCGCCTGAGAAGCTCCAGCGACTCCGTGGCGATCTCGCGCATGCTCTCCCTGAACTGGCGCTCGGGCTCGCCCGCCTCGACGTCCTCGGGGCGCGCCACGGCGTCCCACCAAACGCGCTTATGGCCGTGAGAAAACGGCGCCCACGCCGCGAGCAGGTGGGCGAGCGCGTCGTTTTCCGACGCCGCGAAAGCCGTCGAAACCTCCGTTTTTCCCTTACTCGCGTCCAAAAGCTCCTCCTCTTCTTTTTGTCCTCGCTTCTCTTCCGCTTCGACCGCCACCGAAAGCAACACCTTCGCCGCCAGGATGAATATGTCGTTCGTGTCCTTGGCGTGTTCCAGGAACGCGCGCGACGCCGCGACGCCGCCGGCGGCGCGCGTGCCTCGGCCGACGCTCAGAAACCGCTCGTGCGCGCGCCAAGCGCGCGACGCGCACGTCGCGGAGCAGTACACCTCCCGCGCCTCCGAAGACGCCGCGTCCTCGTCGTCCTCGTCCCCGGGGCTCGCGACGATCGAGGGCAGGCCGCGCGCGTCGAAACCCGCCACCTCGGGAAGCGCCGCATCGCCGCGCAGCAGACTCCGCAGCCAAGTCGCGTCGACGCCGTGCGCCGACGCGGCGTCGCGCATCGCGGGCGCGAGGAGCCTGCGCGCGATCTGCGCGCCGACGCTGCCCACGTACCGGAAGCACGAGCCGCACACCCGCGCGTCCGCGCGGTTGGACTCCTGCTGCATGCCCACCAGGGGCGGCTCGACGAGCACGCGCTCGCCCTTGGCGAACGCGCGCGCGGCCACCAGGCCCTTCCCGTGCGTCACGCGCTCGACGCGGACGTGCCCGGCGCCCGATGCGGCGGCGGCGGCGGAGAGCTTCGCGTAGTACGACGCCTCCGAGGCGGGAGAAGGTGCGGCGAGGAGAGCGTCGCGCTGCGCGTCGCGGCGCGCGTGCGCGTCGGAGGAGGAGGAAGCCATGTCTCCGGGGCGCGGCGCGGTGGCGCCGGGGGCACGGGTCGCGCGCGCGAGCGCGAGAGTGGGGAACGATTGCCGACGCTTCGGCGTTTTCTTTCTGGTGATGCCGGGAAAAAATATACACCACCTTCAGAAACGAAAACGCGCCGCGAAGACGACGCGAAGACGGGAACGTCGATATATCCGGTATTACGTGATATGACATCATAACGGTTTAGCGACGCGTTCGTCGATAATAGGTAATAGTAGAGCGACGGTCCCAAGATCCCCGCGTACCTCGCGTCCCTCTCGCGTCCCTCGCGCATCGCGATCCTCCGCGTATCGCGTTATCTTGCTTCACCTCTCGATGGTGAGGCATTTGGCGAGGCAGGCGTCGGCGTCGAGGTCCTCGAGCAGGTCGAAGACGCTCCCCTTGCCCCCCGGGTGCGTCACCGCGGGGTCCACGGACCAGGCCTTGATGGTCTCCGGCGAGACACCAGCGGCGATCAGTTCCTTCCCGAAAACGTCGCCGTCTAAATCGGCGCCGAGCCAATTCATGCGCTCGGCGAGGCCTTCCAGAGGCGACGCCGACGCGTGCACGCCGTTTTCGCCCGTGAACGGCTTCGACTCGATGCCCAGCGCTTGGTACTCCGCCAAAATGCGCCCGCGCAGCGAGTCCTCGGGCGCGTCCGCGGGGTCGGTCGGGCCGAGCACGGCGCCGCGGAAATCAGACCAGCTCAGGTCTTTCTCGTCGAACTCGACGACGTAGTAGTGGATGGAGACGCCCGGCTTGACGAATCCGGAGCGCATCGTCATGAAGAACCCGTTGAAGACGTAGACGTCCTCCACGAGCGCGCAGTAGAAGCCGCCGCCGAACTTGATCATCGTACCGGCGTCCTTAGCAGCCTGCCACTTGTCGTTGAGGCCGTCCGCGTCGCACTCGAAGCGCGCGCAAGCCTCCGCGGCGTTGCACACGACGTTCTCCGCGAGCGCCTCCGTCCACTCGACGCCGAACTTCGCCTTGAACTTGTCCGCCGGGACGGGCAGGTCCTTGGGCGCCGTGAGCGTCGCTTTGCTGGCGATGGCGTAGTAGTGCTGGTCGATGAGCTTGTTCGCGTCGATGGTAGCGGCGTCGATCTCGCCCTCGGAGACGATCGAGATGGACTTCGCGGCGAACACTTCTTTGACCAGCGCCTGCGTCGCCGCCGTGTTCGCCGCGGGCTTCACGAACACGAACGCGCTGTTCTTCAGTGGGGGCTTCGCCACGGCGGTCTTCGCGGAAGCCGCCTTCGCGGGAGGCGCGGCGGCCGTTTTCGTGGAGTCCGCCTTCGCGGGAGGCGCCTTCGCGGGAGGCGCGGCGGCCGTTTTCGTGGAGTCCGCCTTCGCGGGAGCCGCGGGCTTGGGCGCCGCGGGCTTGGGCGCCGCGGGCTTGGGGGGCGACTTGGCCGATTTGGTTTCGGGTTTTTTGGGCGCATCGGATTTCTTGGGCTCGGCGGCGGGCTTGTCGCCGCCGGCCTTGGACTTGTGCGCGAGGAACGCCGCGGCCCCGAGGGCGACGACGGCAAGGAGTTTGGGGGCCATTCTCGCGAACGGTCGGGGGGCTGGTGTGCTCCACGCGCGATCGCGCTATGCCTCACCGTTTCGGAATTTGATCGTGTTGGTTGCCGAGACCTGTCTGTCGATGACGACGCGTGACGAGGATTGGTCAGGATTTTTTCGACGGTTCGGCTCTTGGACGCCTTTTCGAGACTGAATCGTCATACGAGAATGCGAAACCAACACTGTACCCGATACCAGCACGGCGTCGCTCGAAAATTTCCGAAACGGACTCCACAAGCTCTTTCTTGTTTTTCCGACTCCGGTCGCCCGATCGCTCACACTTCCGCACACCTTCCTCACCACCCACAACAAGAATGGAGCAGACCTACATCATGATCAAGCCCGACGGCGTCCAGCGCGGTCTCGTCGGCCAGATCATCCAGCGCTTCGAGACCAAGGGTTTCTTCCTCCGCGGCATGAAGATGATGTCGGTGGAGAAGGCGCACGCCGAGAAGCACTACGCCGACCTCTCCTCCAAGCCCTTCTTCGGCGACCTCGTGGACTACATGTGCTCCGGCCCCGTCGTGTGCATGGTCTGGGAGGGCAAGGAGGTGGTCAAGACCGGCCGCAAGATCATCGGCGCCACCAACCCTCTGTACGTCCCCCGGAACCACACGCCGAGCCGTCCCGTTCCGTCCCACGCTTTATCTCGATCGCGCTCCGCCGCCAATTTGCTTTTTCGATCGCGCGCCGCGACAAGACGCTGACCGACGCCTCTCCCTTCACAAAACGACCGACCACAGCGCCTCCGAGCCCGGCACCATCCGCGGTGACTTCTGCATCGAGCTCGGCCGCAACGTGATCCACGGCTCCGACGCCGTCGAGTCCGCGCAGCACGAGATCGGCCTCTGGTTCCCCGAGGGCGTCACCTCCTACGAGCGCTGCGACAAGGCTTGGATCTACGAGTAATTTCAGAGTTTCGACGTAAGCGCGCGTTTTTTTTCGAGAGGTCGAGAGGTTCGCGTTTCGTGTCGCGACGCACGAGACGACCGCGAGTGATCGTCGTTGTGATTCTTCGAAGAGAGCGTTCCATTATCACCACAACTTGACTCGCACGCGTGATCGTCGCGAACGCCGCCACGACTCCTTTCCAAAGTCGTCAGTCGATCTTGACGCTTCCGTAGATGGCTCGGCAAAACGCGAAGCACGCGAGGAAACCCACCGAGGCCGTCACGGCGGCGAACCCGGCGCTGACCAGCGCCATGTACGCGAAGTACATGATCGACGGGATGGCTCTTGAGATCTCCAGGTTGGCGAAGAAGTACCACGCGCTGTACATGAACACGTACAGCGCGGAGGAGCCCGAGTTTAAACACGCGCGCCACCACCACTCGTAATCCTCCGAGCACAGCTGGAAGTAACACAGCACGATCGCCACCTCCGCGCACGTCACCAGCGCGATGCACAACACTAAGAACAGGATACCGAACACGTAGTACACCTGGTGGTGCCACATGCTGGACAAAATGAAAAAAAGCTCGATGAACACCGCGGCGAACGGCAGGAGGCCACCCGCGAGCGCGGTGAACAAACCGCGCATGTACCACGGCTGCGGAGGCACGCGTCGAGGGATTTTGTTTGTGCGCACGGGCAGTTCCGGCGCGGCGCGCGCTTGGCCGACGTACGCCCCGAGGAACACTAACGGCACGTTCACTAAGAACCACAGCGCGCAGATGGATAGGAGCGCCGTGAACGGCGCCGCACCCGCGGAGCGCTCCTCCCAGCAAAGCAGGTTCAATAAGAAGAAGACGCCGAACGCGACACCCGGAGCATAAAGCGCCGCGCGCAACGCGTTTTGTTTCCACTCCGCCCCGGATGACGCGAAGAGCTTCATGACGCGCGCGGAGAAATACCCGTTGAAGAACCCCGCGACGGCGAAGAGCGTGAGCGCCGCGGTCATCAGCCCCCCGCGGTTGGCGGGCGACAAGAAACCAAGCACGGCGAACACCATCACCACGAAGGTCATGAAAAGCAGCTGCGTCCCCGTGCCTACTAGAAGCGCCAGCGATGTCGCGTGCGCCGGCGCGCGGAACACGTCGCCGTGCACGAGTTTCCATCCGCTCTCCTCCTGCGCCTCCTCGATTGTTTCCAGAGCGTTGTACTTGGAGATGTCCCGCTTCAATAAACGAACGAGGATCATGGCGACCATGGCGCTCAGGAACAGCACCACTAAACACGAGTTCACGACGGAGAACCAGTGCACGCCCTTCCCGTCGGCCATCTGCAGGTACACGTCCCAGCGGCTGGCCCACTTAACGGGCGACTCGCGAAACGCCACGTCGTACGTGAAGACGATGCTCGCGCCCTCCTCGACTCGCTGCGGAGGCACCGTCTGTGGGTCCCGCGGCTTTGTTTTTCCATCGTCTTCGAACACCACGGACGGGTGGTTCAGTGCAGAGCACGAGCTCAGTTTCGGGTCCAACTCGTTCCACGCGCCGTTGAAGTCGTGTCTGACGGAAACCGGGGCAACCTCGAACCCGACGATGCGCGACGACTTCGTGTCGACGTCCGAGTGCAACAGCACCGTGAACCGCAGGTGGTTGTTTACGAAAAACGTTCCGTCGTCCAAACGCTTTTTCTTTCCAAAGCTTTTCGACCCGCCCTTGACGCCCTTCGACGCGAACCACGACGCGGCTTTCACGAGCTTCTTCTCGAGCGCGCCGGGAACGCCCCCCCCCGCGATTTGGGACCCGTCGTCTTTGAACCCGACCGGGAAGCCGCGCTCGTATAAACTTTTGTGCGTTTCGGAGTCCTCGTCGAAGTAGTCCACGCGCACCGCCGCGGGAAGATTGTCGAGGATCATGTTCACGCGGTACTCGTCGTCGATGAACTTCTTCAGCATCTGCGCCTGCGCCTTCGTGAGCGGCGCGCCGCGGCAGACCACCTTGCATGTCTCGTCCAGCTTGGTCTGCATCTGGTACAGAGAGTTGAAGATGCGGTCGCCGCGAAGCACCTCGCCGAGGTTCTCCGCGCTGCTCCGGATGCGCGGGGGCTGGCAAAACGGGAGCTTGTAGTACTCCACGGGCAGCGCCGTCTTGTCCGAGGTCAACGAGTTCACCTTGAAGTTCACCAGGTCATCCTGTCGCAATTCGGAGGAAGCGCGCGCGCGCGTGCGCGAAGGGGAGGGTCAGGCGCGAACGGTCGGCGCGCGCGCGCGGAGGCGGGTTCGACGTTTCGCGCCACGCTGGCACCATCCGACGCGACGCATCGGCTCGGGCACGTACCGGAGCGAAGTCCTGCGGCGCGACGCCGGGGAGGTAGAACGCGCGTGCCGGCACCGCCACGAGGGCGAGCGCCAGCGCGAGCACCGCGAGCTTCGCCGCGCGTGACGCCATGGCCACCGTTGAGGCGCCTCGACGAATGTTGAATCTGCCTTTTCGGAAAAGAAAAGAAACTCGCGACGTCGAGAGCCGTCGCTTGGCTCGGCGCCGGTGGACGCAGTTGCGCGAGCGCGGAGGTGCCGCTCTCGCGGCGACGCGCGTACTACTGTACTCGATAAACCCTAAACGATAAAAAAACACGCGCTCTTCTACGTCTGCTTCCCCCCCACCTGCGCCACCCACTCCTCGTCCGCGTCGCCGCCGTAGAACGCCTCGAACCCGAGCGCCTCCAGCGCGCGCACGCACGCGCCCTCCGAGACGAGTCTTGTTTTTTTCCCGTCTTTGTTTTTTCTTTCGTCGTCGTCGCGCTCTTCGTTTAACGCCTCCGTCGCGCGCGGCGCGCACGCGGACCGAAGAAGCGTCGCGTAGAACGTCTCGTCGTCGTCGTGTTCCGTGAGTTTGTAGACCCCGACTAAACGCACACACCCGTGCTTCTTGACGTCGTCGGTGAGGAACTTGCGGTAATACCGCAGCTTCTTCTTCGCGCTCTTGCTGAACGAACGAATTTTTTTCGAAAAATCGCGCGACACGTTTTTCCCGCGGAGCACGGGAACGCGGTCCGCCGCGCCGAACCACTCCACGTTCAGGGCGTACCGAACGAACTCGAGGCCGTACCACAGCGCTCGTGGTGCGCCTCGTTTCTTGTCCCGGCTCCCGTAGTCGTACACCACGCAGCTGTACCCGAGCGCGGCGGCGAGCAAGAAGTTGGCGTCCAGCTCGCCGATGACCTTCTCCATGTCGCCCGCCTCGCACATGGTGCTCTGGATGCGGACGAAATCGAAATCCACACCCAGGTCGTCGCGCAACGCGGGGACAGCCTCTATGCCGTTCTTCAGGTTCACGAAGTGCCTCGCGACGAACGCGTCGCCCTCCGCCGCGTACTCGGCCGCCGTGCGGTACGGACGCGAAGAGAAGTCGGAGGTGGACGCGGAGCCGCCGACGTCCCGCGCGGCGCCCGAAACACTTTCGCCGGTCGCGGCGGTGGGCGCGTCGTCAGAGACGTTCGCGGCGGTCCGGCCGGATCTCGCGGGTCGCGCGACGCGGCGCGCGCGCGACCACCGCGCGTGCGCGCGCGGAGTCGCCGCGACAGACGACGCGCATGCACGCATGTCACGCGTCGCCGTCCGCGAAAGTGGCGGCGACGGTTGTCATCTCATGTCGGAGCACCAACTCGTCAGATCCGCTCGTTTCGTCTTTCGTGGACGAAACGTGTTTCCGTCAATCGGCCTCTGTCGTCAAGTCAGTGAGACGCGCACGTCGCGCGGGGGAGATGCCCTCGGCTTCGGGGACCCCCCCGGGCGAGTGGACGGCGCGGAGCCCGTCACTGGTGGTCACCTTCGTCACGGCGCTGATCGTGGTGTTCACCGCCGCGTTCCTCGACCGCTCTCCCCCGCGTCCGACGGATGCGGAGACGGCGTTCGCGCACACCGAAGCGACGCCCGTGGTCGTGGCGACTTCTTCGGTCGCGCCGAGGCTCTCGCCCCCGCCCCCGCGCCCGCCGGTTCCGCCCGAGCCCGCCGCCGCCGCCGCCGCGGTGCCGCTGTCGGACCGCGAGCGCGCCCTCCTGGAGTCGCTCGACCCGGACCTGTTCGCCGCGCTGCCTCCCCGCGCGGGCGCGTGGGAAGAAGGCGCGCATCCGCCGTGCTTCGTGGACGACGCCTCGAAACGTAGGCGCTGTTTGCCCGACTACCACGTGGTGGGCGCGTGGCAGAGCGGCGGGCAGGCGTTCAACGCCAAGCTCGGTTTGCACCCCGACGTTCGCGAGGGCGCCAAGCCGCACTTCTGGAACGAGCCGGACAAACCCATGAACGCGTACCTGGATCTCTTCGCGCCGCGCGCTGAAGAGACGGATGACGCGTTACAAATAACAAGAGTCGGCGACGCCTCACCCGGCGTTCTCGCCAACACGTGGACGGAGAGCCAGAGGATGCACAGGCTGTTCAAAGACGCCGTCGCGGCGTGCTGGCAGGCGTGCCAAAAGCTACCAGACACGTTTAACAGCGGAAACGCTTCCGGAAGCGACGAGCACACGCCGACGCCTCGGCGTTTATGCGTGGACGGCGACGCGAACAAAAGCGCGCCCGGGTGCATAGAGCGCGCGTCGCGGATCGACGCCGTCGTCAACGGAAGCGCTTTTGATTTTTTTGAAAGCGCGTTTTCAGACTCAAACGACGCGTCCAAAAGCTCTCTTCCACTAAGGTCGACGCCTCTTTCCGTGCCGCACCTCATGCGCCACGCGTACGGGGCCAAGTCCGTGAAGATCATCGCGCTGGTCCGCTCGCCGCTCGCGCGACTGCGCGCGGCGTTCGCGCACTACGCGCACTACGCGAAGGAGTTCGGGGAGGGCGAAGGCGGCTTCGTGAAGTTTGTCGATTTCTTCATCGACAAATTCGAGCGGTGCGAGACGGAGGAGAAGGAGAAGAGAACGAAAAAAGAAACTCTTCCGGATGACGCGATTGGACACACACATTTCTTCACGCCTCGAACGACGTGCGCGTTCCACTTCGAGGCGCTCGGCCCTGATTTCGAAAAAGTGTTTTACCACTGCGACCAGCTCATCAAGACCATGTACGGGACGTTCGCGAACGGGTGGGTCGACGCGTTCGGCGTTATGAACGTTCTTTTTCTGAGAACCGAGGATGCGTTTTCGGAAAGCGCGGTCGTTCGCAAACGCGCTTTGAACCGCGCGATTCGGTTCCTCGGTCTTAGAGTCCCCACGGACGACGTCGTGAGTAAGATGGATTCGTGCGACGAAGCCAGCGGCTGCGCGAGAGCGACCGTGTTCGAAGAGGACGCGCGATTGGCGAGGCTCGATTTCGGGGACGGTTTAGAGGCGACGCGGTCGGAGACGCGAAAAAAAATCGACGCGTTTTTCGAGCCCGAGCTCGACACACTGGCGCGGCTCTTCGGCGACGACGACGAGGCGACGTCGTGGGCGGCGTGGGGGAGAGGCGTGTTTGATCGATGAGGGACGACGCGTGAGGTATCGTAGATCGCGCGTGGTGCGTGCGAGTGACGTGATTGGGGTCCGGTAGCGTGTAGCGGGAAACGTAGACTACTCTAGCTAGTCGAGTCGTGTTTGTTTGTCGTCGCGCGAGAGGAGCGACTCTCACACTCGCTTGGGTGCCTACGCGAGAATTCCAATTTCCTGCCCGTCTCCCCGCGTGCCACGCGTTTTTTCAAAAAGTCGTTGCTCGCGGATGAGGCCTCGATGCGCCCGCGGCGCGCGCCTGACTCGTCGACGCGCACGCGCACGTTCCGTTCGGTGACGCCCGTCGCTCCCTTCCCGCTCGAGCCGCTCGAGCCCGCAGAGACACTCCTCTCGTCGACTCAAGGATGGCCTTCGTCGCCGCCGCCGCGCCTGCTTTTCGCTCCGCGATCGCTTTGAACGCGGCGCCGCGTAACAACGGGGTTTCGCGCGTGAGCGCGGCGTGTCCCCGCCGCGGCTCCTCCGTCGCCGCGCGCGCCACGCCCATGCCCGGGCTGCCCACGTCCGGTCTGAAGGACCTGAGCAACTGCGTCAAGGCGGCGCAGTTCGACCAGGCGATGCTCTCGGAGCTGTTCGTCATCGCGGACGCGATGAGCGAGGTGCGGCCCGGCTCGCCCGAGTCCACCATGCTGCAGGGCTACCTGATGAGCACGCTGTTCTACGAGCCGTCCACGCGCACGAGGTTGTCGTTCGAGGGGGCCATGGGCAGGCTCGGGGGTGGTATTTTATCCACGGAGTCCGCGGGCGAGTACTCCAGCGCCGCGAAGGGCGAAACGCTGGAGGACACGATCCGCACCGTGGAGGGGTACAGCGACATCATCGTGCTGCGGCACTTTGACAAGGGCGCCGCGCGACGCGCCGCCGACGCGATCGCGTCGCCGGTGATCAACGCCGGCGACGGCCCCGGCGAGCACCCGACGCAGGCGCTTCTGGACACGTACACCATCTACAAGGAGCTCGGCCGGTGCGACAACATCAAGGTGGGTTTGGTGGGCGACCTCGCCAACGGCCGAACCGTCCGATCGTTGGCGTCGATGTTAACAAACTTTAACGATGTGGAATTCGTCTTCGTCGCGCCCGACGTCGTTCGGATGGGGGACGACATCAAAGAAGAGTTGGACGCGAAGGGTTTTAAGTGGAGCGAATCGGACGACCTTCTCAGCGTCGCGTCCGAGGTGGACGTGCTGTACCAGACGCGCATCCAGCGCGAGCGGTTTAAGGACTTGAAAGAGTACGAGGCGTGCCGCGGGATCTACACGGTGGACAAAAAAATCATGGACGCGCTCCCGAAGTCGTCGGTGGTCATGCACCCGCTGCCGCGGCTGGACGAGATCACCGTCGAGGTGGACGACGACCCTAGAGCGGCGTACTTCAGGCAGGCCAAAAACGGGCTGTTCATCCGCATGGCGCTGCTCAAGGTTCTGCTCAAGGTGTGAAGAGAGGAAGGAGCTCCTTCTTGGAGACAAAAAGCGCGGAGGCGGAGCTGCGCGCGGCGCAGGGAAAATGAAAAGGAAACGCGCGCGGAGCTCGCGCTCGGCTAGCGGCGGCGTTCTTCGACTCTCGACAGAGCGTTCGCTTTTTTCTTTTATCCGCGACGACACCTCTCGTGCGTCCGCGTGGGCGGAAGCGGGCGCTTGTGATGTACCACCATTTCACTTTCACCTCGAACATCGGATCGGATCGGAGTAAGAAAAAAAAGAAAAACGACGAAACCGTCTCTCGCCGCCCACGCCGCAGCATGTTGCCAAAAATCCGGGCGCCCCACGTTCCGCGTTTTCGTCCCCTTCTCGAAACGTCGTTCGGGTCGCCGCGCGCACCGCACACGCGAAGCGCACCGAGCGCGGGTTGCTAGGTGCGCGCGCCGAGAGAAGAGCGTCTATCCCGCGGGCGACACTCGGAGCGCGTGCGGGAGCGTCGAGAGCCGAGGGGCACGCGGCGGAGGGTGCGGTCGGATCAGCGCGTCGCCGCCAAAACCATCGGACAGTTGTCTCCCTGCCAGGGATCCGTCTCGAAACTCACGGAGCGATGATGCGCGCGGCGCGACGCGCGGCGCGGCGCCCGGTGAGCGACGCCGCCGGCGCGCGCGTTTCGGCGACGCGAAGCGATGCCGCGACGGAGCGGGCCATCAGGTACGCGCCCCGCGTGCGATCGAGGTCGATCGGTACCGATCGAGGTTTCGGGTCCCGAAGCCACGTGCCGTGTCGAGAACAAACAAACGCGCCAGATCCCTCGCCCGAGCCCCCGGCCGAGCTGACCCCCCTCCCCCTCCCTTTCCCTCGCGGCGCCTCTCCTCGATCGCGGCACCATCGCGTGACACACGCGCAGACTCGCGCGCATCGCCGAGACCGCGGCTGGACCCCCCTCGCGCGCCGCGCACGCGAGCTGGACCCGTCGCGGCGCCCTCGACGTGGCTCATCCCTCCGAATCGGGTCTCGCGATGAGCCCGTTGCTGCAGGCGCTGCTTCGCGCGAACCCGAAGCAGTGGACCGCCGCGGCCGAGGCGGTGGCGTCCCTCGCGCGCGCGTCCGGGACGGCGGCCGCGCGCGGCGCGCGTAGGCACGCCTCGAATGTCTACGCGTCCCCCGCGTTCAACGAGGTATGGGCGGAGGCGACTCGGTTCGCGAAGCTCGCCTCCGCGCCAAAGAGCGGCGTCGCGGCGTGGCGCGCGCTCCCGCGCCTCCCGCGCCTTCGCGCGCCCTCGCAGCTGTTCGTGCTCGCGCACCGCGCGCGCGAGCTCCCCGCGGTCGCCGCGCGGCTCCCCAACTTCTCGGGCGCGCTCGTGTTCCTGCTGGTGGGCGGGTCGAACCTCGCGCCGGCGACGGCGCGTTGCCTGGAGCGGCGCGAAAGAGCGAAACCGTCGTCGTCGTCGTCGATCGATCGCGATCGCAAAAACGCGCCCGTGCTCGTTCCGATCAACGCCGCACACGTCACGTGGGTGGACTCGTTACCCGCCAGTCTGAGGTCCGTCGTCGAGCGCGCCCTGACCGTGCTTCGCGCGATCCACCTCTCGGTTTTGTTTTCGCCCGTGCTTCTGTTCGCGCCGGTGTTACTGTACTCGAACTTCCTCGGCGACGGCGGCGCCGAGCTGTGGTACAAGATGCTTCGCAAGACGCTCGAGCTCGGCGGCGCCGCGTTCATCAAGTGGGGGCAGTGGGCGAGCACCCGGTACGACGTGTTCCCGGCGAAGCTGTGCAAGGAGCTGGAGGAGTTGCAGGCGGGCGCGCCGGAGCACTCCTGGCGTCGCACGAAGGAAATCCTCGAACGCGCGTACGGCGCCGAGCAGCTCAAAGAGATCTTCGCGTGGATGGACCCGAGCCCCATCGCGTCTGGGTCCATCGCGCAGATCCACCGCGCGAAGCTCAACGCGGGCGTCGCGGAGAGCAACGGCGCCGGTCCGGATTTGGGTCTGCAGAGACGGCTTCTGCGCTCGGTCAACGCCGGCGTCGAGCTGGCGGCTTCCGGCGAGTGGCGCCGCGTGCTTCGCGCCGTGCTGGAGGAGTGGCGGCAGAGCGCGGGCAAGTGGGAGTGGAACCCGGGCAGTTTCATCGGGAGCGCGTCGTCGGGTGGCGACGACCAGTCCGGTCTATGGTCTTTTTTTTCCCGGCTCGCGGCTTACGGCGACGGTCGCCCGCCGCACCCCCTGGAGGGTCCCGAGGGCGACTCGAAGGAGGGTCGGTACGTCGCCGTGAAAGTTCGTCATCCGGGCGTGGTGGAGGCGCTCCGGCGCGACTTCGCCATCCTGATGTGGCTGGCGAGCGCCACCAAGGACGTGCCGTTCCTGCAGCCGTTCCAGCTCGAGCACACCGTGCAGCAGTTCGGCGCGCACATGCTGCAGCAGGTGGATCTGACCAAGGAGGCGGCTAACCTGAGCCGGTTCAAGGACTGCTTCAGCCTGTGGCCCACGGTGAGCTTCCCGACGCCCGTGCGCGGTTTAGCCACGGAGGAGGTCCTCATCGAGACGTTCGAGTCCGGCGTGTCCATCTCGTCGTTCCTGATGGACCCGCTCGGCGCGGCGGCGGCGGAGGACGCCGCGGCGGCGCTCGGCGCCATCACCGGGATCACCGACGTTGGCGTGGGGTCGGGGGCGGGCGAGAACGGGCGTCCCAAGACGCTGGAGGACAAGGTGGAGGAGGCGGCGACCAAGGCGGCGGCGGCGGCGGCGTACGCGGAGGCGGTGCGCGTCCCCGAGGAAAACAAGATCCTCGCCGCGCTCGGCGTGAAGACGCTTCTGAAGATGCTCATCGACGACAACTTCCTGCACGCGGACCTGCACCCCGGCAACATCCTCGTGCGCCTGAGACGCGGCGGCGTCGTGGGGGGCGTGGCGGAGAAGGAGGAGGGCGAGGCGGACGCGTCGCCGACGTCGGAACGACCGCACGCTTCCGCGCCGACCGACCCCAAACGACTCGTGAAGCCCGAGATTGTCATTCTCGACACCGGGCTCGCCACCGAGCTCACCCCCCACCAGCAGGCGTCTCTGGCGGAGTTTTTCCAGGCCATCATCGACTGGGACGGCGTCGGGGTGGCGGAGAAGATCATCTCGTTTTCGTCCAACTTGAGCCCGAAGCTGGACCTGGAGGGGTTCAAAAGAGACATCTCCGCCGCGGTGGGTCGGTTCTCGGAGAGCACGCCGCGCGCGGGCGACTGCATGAGCGCCATCTTCGAGACGGTGCAGCACCACCACGTGACCATCGACCCTAACGTGATGGTCGCGGTGGTGACGGTGATGGTGCTTGAGGGGTGGCAGTTCCGGCTGGACCCGACGATCAACATCCTGGACTACATCGGCGACGTGCTGAAGAGCTCGTTCAGGAAACACCAAAGGCTGACCATCGCGGACTTCGCGCTGCGCGACATGTGGGCGCCCTTCTCCGAGCCCAACGCGCTGGAGACGTACCGCGGAGCCAGGAGCTCGCCCATCTCGGCGCAGATGGAGGAGGGCCACCACGGGTGACGGCGCGGGAGACGCGCGTCGAGACGCGATTAAATTGCTCCATCTATAGATACGCATAGCCGCTACGTACTACACGCCCATCGTCATCCGTCCGTCACCGTCCACGCCCCTACGCCTTTCTGTCCCTGCTGTCCAAGACGAACGTCACCGGTCCGTCGTTCACGAGAGACACCGCCATCGACGCGCCGAAGACGCCGTCGTGAATTTTCCCATCCCCACCGCCGGGCCACGCGCTTCTGGCGTGTTCGAGGAACCGGTCGTACAACGCCTTCGCCGGGCCGGGGGGCATGGCGTTGTGCAGGTCGGGCTTGTTTCCCCCGGCGAAGCTGCCGTGGAGCGTGAACTGCGACACGAAAAGCACCTGCCTCGGGGAAGTGGACGCGCACACGTCGTCGGCCCACGATTTACCTTCGGCGTTCTCGAAGCACCGCACCTTCAGAACCTTGCCCGCGAGCCACTTCGCATCCTCCAGGGTATCCTCCGCGTGGATGCCGACCAGCACCAACAGGCCCGGGCCGATGGAGGAAACGGTGGCGCCGTCCACGTCCACAGACGCGCGTTGCACGCGCTGCACCACCGCGCGCATCGCGACAGTGAGTGAAGATGAGTTTCTGACAGCGTTTTACGTGTTGGTTTCGGAAAAGCGCACTCACCGCCGCCGCCCGCGCCAGACACGAGGGCGTGCGACGCGCGTCCGCGCGGACGCGATGGCGCCGCCGAGGACGTTCTGCGGCGTCGACTGCGCCGGCGCCGTGGACGACGCGTTCTGGGCGTGGGCCACCGCGGAGGGTGTCGAGGCTGTGTCGTGCGCGCCGGCGCTCTTCCGGGAGGGATGGCGCGGCGTCGCCGCGACCGGCGACGTCGCCCCCGGCGACGTCGTCCTGCGCGTCCCCGGGTCGCTTCTGATGAGCGCGCGGAGCGCCGCGCTCGACCCCGACCTCGCGGCCGCGCTTGAGACGCACGGCGGTGCGCTCACCCCCGCCGAGCGCCTGAGCTGCCACCTGCTTCACGAGGCGTCCAAGGGTGCGCACTCGCGCTGGCGTGCGTACGTGCGCCAACTACCACGCCGGTACAATCTGCTGGCGAGCTGGACCGCCGGTGAAATCGAGGCGTTGCAGGCGCCTGATGCGATCGCGGTCGCCGAGCGCGCCAAGGCAGAGATGCGCGCGTCGCACATAAAAGCCCTAACCGTGCTTAAACACCTCGGACTCCCCCCTCCCTTCCGCGCGGCGCGCGCGTGGACGTGGGCGCGGTGCACGGTTTCGTCGCGCACGGTTTTCGTGCCCTTCGACGACGCCGGCGCTTTGTGTCCGGTCGGGGACCTCTTCAACTACGCCCCGCCGCCCGCCTCGCACTCCGTGGACGTCCTCGGGACTCCGCTGGGAACCGAGGAGCTCGCGGCGCTTTTGAGCGGACGAACGCGCGGGGCAGAAAACTTTGCGGCGCCGAGTAGTAAGAAGAACGACGAAAACGACGCCGAGAGCGTCGACTTCTCCGCGGGCGACGGGTCGTACGACGCCGCGCTCGACGCGTACGTTTTCTACGCGCGCCGACGATACGAAAGAGGGGACCAGATCATGCTGTGTTACGGCAAACACACCAACCTGTCGTTACTGGAGCACTACGGGTTCCTCCTGCCGCCGGGCTCGACGAACGCGAACGACGCCGCGCCGCTCGCGCCCGTTCCCGGCTTTGGAGCGGGGGAGTTTAGAAAAATCCACCATCGCGTCTCCGCGGACGCGCGCGGGCGCTTGACGTGGACGTCTCTGGCGGATCTGCGCGCGGACGCCGCGGACGCGGACGCGGACGTGCGTCGGCTCGGGCTCGCGAAGCGCGCGCGGGACGTGTGCCGCCGCGGCAAAGCGGTGAGCCCCGCCGTCGAGAGGCGCGTCTTCGAGGCGGTGCGCGACGCCGCGGGCCGGACGCTCCTCAGCCTCGCCACGACCGCCGCGCAGGACGAAGAGGCAATCGCCGCCGCGCGCGATGAGGAGAGGAAAAGCGCCGCTTTGGAATCGACCGACGGGCTGGGGGCTGAGGCGCGAACGGAACGCGACGCGGCCCTGGACGAGCACGGCGCGCCGAGAGAGTGGACGCGCGGCGACGGCGTCGAAGACGAAGACGACGACGACGACGACGACGACGCGTCGGATTTCCGCGCGGACGAGTCCAACGCGTGGCTCGCCGCGCGGTGGCGCCTGGCGTACAAGCGCGCCGTTCAGGCGGCGTATCGACTCGCGCAGGCGCGGGTGGACGAGGCGGTCGAGTCGATGGGCGCCGCGGGGAGAGGGGACGCGCACGCTTCCTCGAGCGACGCGCGCGTCGCGAAGCCCCGGCTCGGGGCGCGGTGAGCGTTTTTTTTTTCGCAGAAACAGTCGATCAGCCGTCCCTCGTTTCTCGACTGTTGTCCGATACCAGTTTCATGAAGTGCGGTCGCCATTCGCGTAAAACCCGCTCGTCGCTCGCTCGTCGTCCCTCTTCTAGCCGCACGTCAGCGTCGGTACAGGTACGCGACCTCCCCGACGCGACCCGGACGCGCGTGTCCCGCCCTCGCGCGCGACCGCGTGACGATTCGCGCGTCGCACGCGCCGCGTGCCCCCGGCAGCCGGCGTGTTCGCGTTTTCTCGCATCCCGACCGCGGTTTCCGCGAGTCGATCCGTGTTTCCCATCGCCGGGCGACGGCCGGTACCGCACACCGCGAGCGCCTCTGACGCGTCCATCCACCCCCCCATCCCCGTAGACTCGTACAAGATGGCTAAGCGCACCAAGAAAGTCGGTACGTGCAGCGACAGCGCGCGCCACGCCCGCCCCGCGTCACCGAGCGCGTGCGCGTGTTTTTAGGGTTTTTACGCTGCAGCGAAGCGAGGATCATCGCCTCTCCGCTGGTTTCCGCGCCTGCCTCCCCGCGCGGCCTCGAGCTCCCGAGGTTCCCTCGAAATCGTCGACTCGAGCCATCGCTGACGCGCCTCGTCCCTCCCCCGTCCTCGTCCATCCAGGGATCGTCGGCAAGTACGGCACCCGTTACGGAGCTTCCCTCCGCAAGGTGGTGAAGAAGCAGGAGGTGTCCCAGCACTCCAAGTTCTTCTGCGACTTCTGCGGTAAGTACGCCATGAAGCGCCAGGCGGTCGGCATCTGGGCGTGCACCGGGTGCAAGAAGACCAAGGCGGGCGGCGCGTACGTGCTGAACACCTCCGCGGCGGTCACTGTGCGCTCCACCATCCGCCGCCTCCGCGAGAACACCGAGAAGTAAATGGTACGTCGAGAGGGTCGCGAATGGGTGTGCGATGGGTCGCGCGCGTGGCGGGGCCGCGCGGGTTTGCGAGGGACCGAGCGCGTCACACGAGCGACGGCGGCGGTTCCGGGAGTGCGCGTCGGTAATGGATCATCCGAAACGCACGTCATATTCGTTCTCACGTCACATCACACGCTATATACACGCCGCTGGCGAATCGACTCGGAGTCGCGAGTCGATTCGCGGTTTTTCAAGACTGCGCGCGCACCCCCGTCTCCCGATTTTCACGGAACCTCGCGCGCGGACGCTCCCGAGTCGGAGGACCTCCGTTCGTTCGCGACGAGCGTCGTTCAAAAACGAAACGTTCTTCATCACGCAAACGTCCGTCGTTCGCGATGGATAACAGCGGTCACTTCACGCGTCCGTGTGGAGCATCCGCGCCTTCGAAGCCCCCTCGCGCGGTGAGTCTCCCCGCGCGAACCGCGGCGACGACTTGTTCGTGCGACATTCGGTCGAGCGCGTCGTTCGCGCGCGCGTACGTCGAGAGCGGGAAGTTGAGTCCGCGCACGTTTTTTTTTCCGCGCAGTTTCAGAGCGCACAGGTCGTGCGCCTCCGCGGCGGAGCGTTCGAGGTCGAAACCACCCAGGTAAAGCTGCTTGCCCGTCTCGCGGACCCAGATGTGGCTCTCCCACCGCCGCGTGCGACGGTGCAGGGTGACGCCGCGGAACGCGCTGCTCGAGCGCCCGCGCTTGAACGGCGAGCGACCGGCGGCGGAGGGAGGCGAGGACCTCGCCGCGAGGACCTCGAGCGGCGAGGTCCTCGCCGCGAGGACCTCGGGCGGCGGGGCGAAAACGCCCGCGCCGCGCGCCGAGGCCAGCGCGCGAGCCACGGCGGGCGCCAGGGAGAGGTCGCGTTCGACTCGAGTCTGAGGCGAGCATGGCGCCCGGAGTCTCGCCGGCGTCGTCTCCGGAGAGTGCGCCGCCTCCGTCGCGGTCGGCGCGTCCAGCGCCGTGAGCGCCGTTCGGTGGCCCTCCGCTCCTCGGTCCGAGCCCGCGCCCGCGCCTGCGCCCGCGTGCGCGAGCTGCTCGAGGATCGCGCGCGCCGCCGCGGCTTGGTCCGAATCCAGCAGCGCGAGCAGAGACGCGGGGTCGGCGAGCGAAGACGACCTCCGCGCTTCCGTGGATTGTCCGTCGGCGCCCGCTTCGGCGTGCGCGCGGACGAGCGCCGAGGCGGCGTTTTGAAGCACGCGGAACGCCTGCGCGAACGAGTCTTCCAGCGCGGGGAAGTGCGAGCGGGATCCCGGCGCGGTGTGCGCGGTCTGCGTTGACGCGCGGGACGGGCACCCGCGGGGCGCGCACGAGTCGTCGTCGTCGGCGGCGGCTCGCGCGGCGAGTATGCGCGCGCAGAGGGAGTTGGCGTCGCCTCCGGGCTTCGAACCCGCGTGCGTCTGGTCGGGCGTCCGGAGGGCCGCCTGTGGCAACGCTGCGCGCGCGGCGAGGCGCAGGGGCGCCAAGGGGGCGTGTTGGCTCGCCGCGGCGGCGACGGAGTTGAACGCGTCCGACGCCTGGTCGCGTCGTTCCTTCGCGAGGGTGGGTCCCGTCGGAAGTCCGAGGGCGCTCGCGTCGGTCCCCGCGCCGCGCGCGAGGCGCAGGTCGGCGGGTCCCCGGACGATGTCTCCGTCGCTCGCGGCGCGGCGGGAGGGGACCACGATCGGGTCGCCCACGAGCACGTGTCTCCCCGCGCCGATGGGCTCGGAGGAGGCGCCCGACGGGGCGCCCGCGCTTCGCTCGCTCGGGTCGTCGACGCGACCCTTCCGGGCTTTCCCGGGGGGTGCGAGCGCGTCGCGCGACGCGCTCGGCGGGACATGGCCGCCGAGGGCGAGCTGCAGGACGAGCTCCGCGCCCCAGCGCATCTCCGCGTCGGCGTCGCCCGCGTCGGGAGCGGCGTGTCCCCCCGCGGCCTTCGAGCCGGGAGACCTTTCGGACCCCTTCGTCTTCCTCCCTTTTTTCGCGGGGCGTCTGTCGAGGTCGACGAGCGAGGGGACGCGCTCGTGGCGGTCCGCGTCCAGCGCGGCCCCCAGCCCGTGGCGCATGCGCGGCATCCGTGACTTCCCCGCGTCCCGCGTGCGCGGCGTCGTGCGTTGTCCGAGGGGAGACGCGCCGGGGTCACTCCAAGGTTTTCCCGCCGAGGTCGAGGTCGCCTCGGTTCGTTTCCTTTCGGACGTGCCAAGAATGACTCGACGCGGCGTCTCGTCGCGTCGCCAAATTCCGCGACCGCAAAAATCTCGGGTCGCCCTCCCCAACCTCACTTCGCCGCGCGCGGGAGGAGCGCGCCGCACGTCACGATGGCGACCGCCCCCGCGCCCTCGCAGCAGGAGATCACCAAGTTCTCCCAGATCTGCGAGAAGTGCAAAGTCCCGACGGCCATCATCGAGGACCACCAGCAGGGCGACCTGGTGTGCACGGAATGCGGGCTGGTGCTGGAATCTCGCGTCATCGACGAATCCAGCGAGTGGCGCACCTTCTCCGACTCGGACAAGGGCGGCGCGGACCCGAGCCGCACGGCGGGCCCCACGAACCGCATGCTAAGCGGCGGCGGGCTCGGCACGTCCATCGGCAAGAACCCCGACGGGACGTACAACCAGACCCTCACCCGTCTGCACAACTCCGGTCGCAATCCCGACCGCCCGATGCTCGCCGCGTTTGGCAAGATCAACGAGCTCGCCGACCACCTGGGCATGACCAGCGTGGTGAAAGACGGCGCCTGCGACATCTTCCGCATGGTGGTGAAGCCCGGTCAGCCCATGCTCGGCAAGTCCCTGAACGCCATGTACGCGGCGTGCCTGTACATCTCCTGCCGCCAGGAGGGCACGAACCGCACGTTCAAGGAGATTTGCGGCGGCGCCACGGGCACGACGGTGAAAGAGATTGGCAAGTGCTACAAGCACGTGGTGAAGGCGATCGACGGTCTGAACACGCAGATGATGGAGCAGATGATCACACCGGAAAAGCTGGTGAACCGCTTCTGCGGCAACCTCGGTTTGGCGAACTTGGAGTTTCTCAAGCTCGCCACCGCCGTGGTCGGCGCGTTCCGAAAGCTGCGAGACTCCGAGGGGCACACCTCGGAGAAGCAACCCGCGTCCGTCGCGGCGGCGGCGCTGTACCTGTGCGTGCAGCTGTACGAGGGCGAGGCGGCGAAGGACGTGGACATTTCGAAGATCGCCGAGGTGTCGGGCATGGCGGAGGGGACCATCCGGGTAAGCTACGAGGACATGTACCCCTACGCAAATCGCATGCTCCCCGAGCAATACCGGGGGAAGGTTGAGAAACTTCAAGCGCCGGCGTTGAACAAAGAGGAGCGCGAGAAACTCGAGGCGGGGCTCGACGCCGACGCGCTGGGGGGGCTGTTGTTACCGCCGATTTAGAGTTAATAGAGAAACTATGTATGATGCGTGTTCATTCAGACGCGTGACCGACCACCGAGCGCGTGTCGTAGACGTAGACGTAGGCGAACGAACGGATCCGGATGTAATAGACGTGGAATAGACGTCGAGGACGCGTCTTCTCTTCGTGTTTTGTGGCGCTTTTCTTTCGCATCTCGAACCACCTTTGGCAGACCCGAGGGACGCGCCGGCGCGGCGCGTGGTCGGGATCGGCATGATGCGCCCCGAGTCCCCGCGTTTGGACGGCGGGATGATGTCTTTCCGCGAGGCGTGCGGCGCGCTCGGTAAGCGCGCGACGCGCCTGAAGAGCGCCGACGCCGCGCTCGCCGCGTCCGACGCGTCGATGAAGAAGTGCCTGACCGCCGCGGACCTGCTTCTGCTCGGCGTGGGCGGGGTCATCGGCGGCGGCGTGTTCGTGCTTACTGGCGCCGCCGCGCACGACCACGCCGGCCCTGCGGTGGTGATCTCGTACGTGCTCGCCTCGCTGACCAGCATGATCACCGGCCTGTGCTACACCGAGTTCGCGGTTGAGACCCCGGTGGCGGGCTCGGCGTACAACTTCGTGAGCATGGCGTTTGGCGAGTTCGCCGGGTACCTCTGCGGCTGTAATTTGGCGCTGGAGCTCACCATCGCCGCCGCCGCGGTGGCGCGGGGCTGGACCAGCTACGTCGCGACGCTGTTCCACGCCTCCCCGGACGCGCTCAGGATACGAATCGGACGCGGCGCGCACGACGAAGAACGCGGGTCGAGCGCGTCGTTTGTCGAGCTCGACTTTGCGGCGGCGGCGCTCGTCGCGCTCGTCACGGCTTTGCTCGCGTACGGCATGAAGGAGACCGCGCGTTTCAACACGTCGGTCACGGCGATATCGTTGCTGGTGATCTTCTTCGTCATAACCTTCGGTGGTGCGAGGGTAGAGAAGGAGAACTGGACGCCGTTCGCGCCCGGCGGCGTCGAGGGCGTTTTGGCGGGCGCGTCGGTGGTGTTTTTTTCCTTCGTCGGCTTCGACACCGTCGCGACGTGCGCGGAGGAGACGCGCGATCCCGGTCGAGACCTCCCAATCGGTATTCTAGGGAGCCTGGGTATCTGCGCTACGCTGTACGCCTTGATGTCTTTGGTGATAACGGGCATGGTCCCGAGCTCGGAGATCGACGTGCAGGCGCCCTTCGCCGTCGCGTTCCGCGACCGAGGCATGCCGTGGGCGGAGAGTCTCATCTCGTTCGGCGCCGTCGCCGCCATCACCACCGCGCTGCTCTCCTCGCTGATGGGGCAGCCGCGCGTGTACATGGCCATGGCCAGGGACGGGCTGCTGCCTAGGTGGTTCGGGACGGTACACGGAAGACTGGGGACGCCGGTGAACGCCTCGGCGTTCACCGGCGTCTCCACCGCGACGTTAGCGTTGACGGTGGACATCGAGACGCTCGCGCAGTTAGTGTCCATCGGCACGCTCGTTATCTTCGCCGGCGTCTGCGCCGGTTTGCTCGTTCGGCGGCACACGCCTGAGACGGCGATTCACGAACCGCACGAGTTAAGCTTGAAGTCACGACAACCGGCGTTACGACGTGTCGCGTGTTTAACGCTCGCGTGTGTCGCGTTCGCGGCGTTTTCTTCGTCGCTCGTCGCGCGCGGCGTCGCGCTCGGCGGCGCCGCCGCCGCGACGGTTTCGTTCAACACACTTCCGCGCCACCACCAACCGACGAAGGGTTTCGCCACGCCTTTCGTGCCGTACGTGCCCGCGCTGGGCGTGCTGGCGACCACGCAGCTCATCGCGAGTCTCGGCGCGCTCGCCTGGGCGAGGTTCGGCGTGTACACCGTGCTATGCTCCGCGCTGTACGTGTGGTACGGCGCCGCCGGCATTCGCGGAGGCTGGGGGCCGGGGAGCGACGGGCGTTTGGACGCGTTCCGGGTGATGCGGGAGAGCGACGACGAGGGCGACGCGGAGGGGGGGGTGGAGATGACGCCGGGAGGAGTCTCTGGAGGAGTCTCTGGAGGAGTCTCTGGAGGAGTCTCTGGAGGAGTCTCTGGAGGGGGTGGGTCGTGACGACGCGCGCGAGAAAATAAAAGGTTCGTCGTCGTTCGCGTACTTTGTACTTTTACGATTGCATCCCTCGCGTCTTCTTCTCTTCGCTCTCTTCGCGTTTTGATCAAACTCCTCACTTCCCCGCGAGCTTCATGGCGCCCTCCTTGAGGTTCTTCACGATCGAGGGGTCCGCGAGGGTGGATATGTCCCCGAACTCCTCCATGTCGATTCCCGGGTTCTCCGCGAGTTTCCGCAGGATGCGGCGCATGATCTTCCCCGAGCGCGTCTTGGGAAGCCCTTCTGAGAACTGAATGGCGTCCGGCGTGGCGATGGGACCGATTTCCTTGCGCACCACCGCTTTCAGCGCCTTCGCCAGGTCGTCCGACGCCGTCTCGCCATCCTTCAAGACGACGTAGCAGTAGATGCCCGCGCCCTTGATTTCGTGCGGCATGCCCACGACGGCCGCCTCAGAGCACGAGGGGTGCAGCACGAGCGCGGACTCCACCTCCGCGGTACCCATGCGGTGGCCGGAGACGTTGATCACGTCGTCCACGCGCCCGGTGATCCAGAAGTACCCGTCGGCGTCGCGGCGGCACCCGTCGCCGGCGACGTAGTACCCCTTGAACATGGAGTAGTACACGTTCTCGAACCGCGCGTGGTCGCCGTAGCACGACCGCGAGGCCGACGGCCACGGCTTCTTGATGGCCAAAAACCCAGACGCTTCGCCTTCGAGCTCGTTTCCGTTCTCGTCCAAAATCACGGGCTGCACGCCGAAAAACGGAAACGTCGCCGACCCGGGCTTGAGCGGCGTCGCGCCGGGGAGCGGCGTGATCATGAAACTCCCCGTTTCCGTCTGCCAGTACGTGTCCACGATCGGACACCGGCCCTCGCCGACGACGTTGTGGTACCAGCGCCACGCCTCGGGGTTGATGGGCTCGCCCACGGAACCTAAAATGCGCAGCGACGAGCGGTCGTGCTTGGTGACGTACTCGTCGCCGGCTTTCATGAGCGCGCGCACCGCGGTGGGCGCGGTGTAGAACTGGTTCACCTTGTGCTTCTCGCAGATGGCCCAGCACCGCCCCGCGTCGGGGAAAGTGGGCACGCCCTCGAACATCACGCTCGTCGCGCGAGCCAACAGAGGGCCGTACACGATGTAGGAGTGCCCCGTGATCCAGCCGATGTCCGCCGTGCACCAAAACACCTCGCCCGGCTTGTAGTCGAACGTGTACTTGAACGAGGCCCACGCGCCGAGCATGTACCCCGCGGTGGTGTGCAGGATGCCCTTGGGCGTCCCGGTGGACCCGGACGTGTACAGCATGAACAGAGGGCTCTCGGAGTCCATCCACTCGCAGTCGCACTCGGCGGAGACGGCGTCCATCTCGTCGTGCCACCACGTGTCGCGGCCGTCCACCATCGGGCACTCACCCTGTAACCGGCGGAACACCACGACGCTCTGCACGCACTCCGCGGAGCCGTCGCCGGAGGCTTTGCTGCCGAGTTCGAGCGTTTTGTCCACCTGCGTCTTGAGCTCCACGGGCTTCGCGCCGCGCATCACGGCGTCGCACGTGACGATCACCTTGCTCTGCGCATCCGCCAGGCGGCCGCGGATCGCCTCGGGCGAGAACCCGCCGAACACCACGGAGTGCACGGCGCCGATGCGCGCGCACGCCAGGCAGGCGACCGCGAGCTCGACCACCATAGGCATGTACAGCGTGACGGTGTCGCCCTTACCGACGCCCTTCTTCTTGAGGACGTTGGCAAACTTCTTGACGGAATCGAGCATCTCGGCGTACGTGTGTCGCGACTGCTCATCCGGCGAGTTGCCCTCCCACAGGATGGCGACTTCGTCGCCGTGCCCCTCGGCGACGTGCTTGTCCAGCGCGTTGTAGCAGATGTTGGTCTTGCCGCCCTGGAACCAGTCGATCTTGATCGGGCCCTTGGTCATGTCGAAGTTGTACACGGGGCCGACGCTGTCGAACGGCTTCTCCCAGTAAAAGTTGGACCGAGCCATCTCCCCGAAAAATTTCTCGGGGTTGTCGATGGACTCCGCGTACATCGCCTTGTACTCGTCCAGGGACTTGACGTGCGCGTCCTTGGCCAGAGCCGCGGGAGGGGGGTACACGTGCTGCTGCGTCGCCTCGGTGGGCTCGGCGGCGGCCATCGGGATCGTCGACGTTCGGCGGGCGGGCTTACGGGTGGTGGGAACCTGCGGTCGACGCGCGGCGCGTGTCGATCCTCGGGCGATGCGCTTTTCCGCGGATGGGAATTGGGAGACCTTGGAACGATCGACGGACGATGCGATTCCGCTCCGGAGCAAGAGTGACGCGATCTTGGCGTGAGCGTCCGCGCGAGGCCGACGCCGTGAGCTCGAAGCAAACGAAGGAAGCGCGCGTCCGGGGACGAGTGCGCCTCTGAGAGTGACGGGA
>ENA-OUOG01000128-OUOG01000128.1-marine-metagenome-genome-assembly--contig:-NODE-128-length-91584-cov-6.585660_pt1 | contig 91584 bp, 87 predicted proteins | sample MGYA00248635_ERZ508505 | MGnify/ENA primary metagenome ERZ508505 (study PRJEB26176, sample SAMN06267871) | marine metagenome | isolation source: Saanich Inlet, British Columbia, Canada | place: Pacific... | reverse complement strand
TAAAATCTTCAAATTGATTAATTGATATTTACGCTCTACTTCTTACTGTTCTTTGTTCAATGCGTTTTTCATAGTTTTCACCTTGAAAAATACGCTGCACAAAAATACCTGGAATATGTATTTGGTTAGGATCTAATTCGCCAACTGGTACTAATTCTTCTACCTCAGCAACTGTAATTTTTGCAGCTCCACACATATTTGGATTAAAATTTCTTGCAGTTCCTTTAAAAATTAAGTTTCCAGCTGCATCGCCTTTCCAGGCTTTTACAAAAGCAAAATCTGCTTTAAAAGCGTGCTCTAAAACATACATTTTACCATCAAATTCTCGTGTTTCTTTACCTTCTGCAACTTCGGTTCCATAACCAGCAGGAGTGTAAATGGCTGGAAAACCTGCTTGTGCTGCACGACAACGCTCTGCTATAGTACCTTGTGGAATTAATTCTACATCTAATTCTCCAGATAGCATTTGCCGCTCAAATTCATCGTTTTCTCCAACGTAAGAGGATACCATTTTTTTGATTTGCTTTTGGTGTAATAATAAACCTAAGCCAAAATCGTCTACTCCTGCATTATTAGATATACAGGTTAAACCTTTTACTCCACTTTTAACTAAAGCTGTTATTGCGTTTTCAGGAATTCCAGACAAGCCAAAGCCACCTAACATTAAAGTCATATTGTCTTTTATACCTTTTGTAGCTTCGTTAACCGAGTTTACTTTTTTGTTTATCATTTTTCTATTTTTAATCGTGGCTTAAATTTATGAAATAAAAAAGCCATTCTGTAATGAATGGCTTTTAAATTTTTTTAATAATGAAATTATTAATCTTTAATTAGTAATTCCGCTTTTAACAACATTTCCTTTACTGTTATACTATCTAATTTTATAGCATTATCATTTATCTTTTCTATTGAAAGCTTGTATTTAACAAACATTTCTGCATTTCTTAGATTTGGTTTATTCTCAAAATCGTACAGTTTATAAACGTCGAATGGTGTATAATTTTTTACAATTACTTCTTGTGGATTAGGTATTGATATTGTTTTTAAACCTCCAATTATTGGTGTTTGTTCCCAAGTTATTTTATGATTATTATAATTTAAACTTTGAACTTCATTATTCGGAAATTGTAAACCTATAAAAACAGGTAAAAGAAAAATTAAATTATAAATACAGTGCGCTATTATTGATTTTATTATATTAAAATTTAAAACAACCCAAACCAATAATAGTCCCAACGAAAATTGAACTAAAATTGGTAAAATTGCAATTACGCTTTCTAAATGCTCTAATTTATAGTGCATTGCACCAAATAAGATTGCGCTACAAATAAATAAAAAATGCTCATTTATAAGAAGCTTTTTATTTATTATGTTGATAATTAACAGAACTAAATATGGAAATGCTATTATTAAAATAAAAATAATTTTTCATTAATAAAATGAAAAATGGTGTTAATAAAATTTAAGCTATTTTTAATACTTTATGCTTAGTAAAATAACCTCTAAAAGCTATTTCTTCAAAAAGTGGTGCAAAAATAAGTGCTAAAAAAACAAAAGGTAAAAAACCTAAATTAGAATCGTATCTGCTTGGTATTTCATTTATTTCCTCATCATAGAAAAAACCGAAAAATAAAATTAAAAAAGTGCAGAATATTACAACTGCACTTATTAATAGGTAATTATATTTATATTTTTTGAGGAAATTCATTTTAAAAATTTAAACATTGTAATCTAAAAATTATTGAAACAATTCCTTAAGCTTCAGAACTATTTGAATTAATAACTCTTAGTATAATTACAATTCTAAACCATCTGGAATTTCCTCAAGTGGTGTATCTGTACTACCATCTGGATTTTCAGCTTGGTATTTAGAGCAATCGACTTCTATGGATAAGTCTTTAGGCCTTTCGAAGTTTTCATCTGAAATATCTAGTTTCTCGTCTTCATAGCAACTTTTCATATACATTCCCCAAATAGGTAATGCCATTGCTGCGCCTTGACCATAAGTAATGCTTTTAAAATGTGCCGCTCTGTCCTCTGCTCCAACCCAAACACCTGTTACTAAATTTGGTACCATTCCCATAAACCAACCGTCACTTTGGTTTTGTGTTGTTCCTGTTTTTCCAGCAATTGGATTTTTAAATTCGTAAGGATAACCTGTTATTATTTCTGGATAAACTCCTGTTTTTGGCATCCAAGTTCTACGTAATCGTGCACCAGAACCACTTTGTGTTACACCTTCCATTAACTTAACGGTTACATAAGCAGATTCTGCGCTTAATACATCTCTTGTTTCTGGTGTAAATTGGTATAAAACAGTTCCGTTTTTATCTTCAATACGCTCAATCATTACTGGTTTTGTATATACACCTTGGTTTGCAAATGCTGAATAAGCTCCAACCATTTCGTAAACGCTAATATCTGGTGTTCCTAATGCTATTGAAGGCACTTCTGGAATATTTGATGTTATACCTAATCGTCTTGCTAAATCTGCTACTGGTTGTGGTCCAACCTTATCCATTAATCTTGCAGTAATAGTATTTACAGAATTTGCTAAAGCATCTGTTAATGTTTTGTCTCCACCGTAATTTCCATCATCATTTTTGGGTGACCAAGCTTCTGGATTGCCATATTTATTAGCTTCTATTGTTATTTGTGATAGTGGTAATTTATCGCAAGGTGACATGTGTAATTGATCCATTGCTGTGGCATAAACAAAAGGTTTAAATGTGGAACCAACTTGTCGTTTTCCTTGTTTTACCATATCGTATTGAAAATGTCTATAATTCATGCCACCAACCCAAGCTTTTACATGTCCTGTTTGTGGATCCATACTCATCATTCCCGTTCGTAAAAATGATTTATAATAACGCATAGAATCTATAGGCTTCATGATTGTGTCTACTTCACTAGCTTTACCATCTACCCATTTAAAAACAGTCATTTTTATTGGTTTTTCAAATGAAGCTTCAATCTCTTTGTTACTTTTTCCTTGTTTTTTTAATATTCTCCAACGTTCACCACGACGCATGCCTTTTTTTAATAACTCTTCAACCTCGTTTTTAGTTAATTCTAAAAAAGGAGCAGTAGGATTACGATCTGGTGTATTTTGGTTATCGAACTCTGCTTGTAATCTTGGCATGTGCCTGTTTACTGCAGTTTCAGCATACTTTTGCATACGCGAATCTATAGTTACAAACACTTTTAAACCATCGCTATTAATGTTGTATTTTTTACCGTCTGGTTTTCTATTGGCTTTATTGTTCGTCCAATCTTTCATCCAGCTTCTTAGATATTCTCTAAAATAGGTTGCAGTTCCATCACGATGTGATTGCGGAGAATATCTTAAATCTAATGCTGTTTTTTGAAGTGAATCTTTTACTTCTTCTGTAATATAACCGTATTTATGCATTTGTAACAACACCACATTTCTTCGGTTTTTAACACCTACAGGATTTGTTCTAGGATTATATAAAGAAGAATTTTTAAACATCCCAACTAACATTGCAGACTCTTTTATACTTAAGTCTTTAGGTTCTTTATCGAAATAGATGTTTGATGCCGAACGAATACCATCACCATTGTTACCAAAATCGTAAATATTAAAGTATTGAGCAATTATTTCTTCTTTAGTGTATTGACGTTCTAAACGTGTTGCAATAATCCACTCTTTGGCTTTTTGAAGGACACGCATGACAATATTTCTTGAGCCTTCTCCATGAAATAATTGCTTTGCAAGTTGTTGAGAAATTGTACTTGCTCCACCACTTCCTGGTTTCAATATAGCTCTTAAAGTTCCTCTTGCGTCTATTCCAGAATGTTCTAAATATCTTGTGTCTTCCGTGGCCATAAGAGCATTTACAAGGTTTTCTGTTAACTCGTCGTAACCTACAGGAGTTCTATTATCATCGAAGTAAAATTTCCCTAAAGTTTTGCCATCACTAGAGATAATTTCGGTTGCTAAATTTGTTTTAGGATTTTCTAAAACAGTATGATTTGGCATTTCTCCAAACACATCCCAAGATGCTAATAAAAATAATAATGCAATAACTAGAATACCTCCTATAAATAGTTTCCAAAACCAACGTACGTAATTTTCGAAGCTTTGGTGATCTTGTGTTTGTTTTGTTTTTGTCTTTGCCATTTATGTAATAATTCTTCTCAATACAACGATGCTAAAAGCAAAATCAATCGAATTGACATTTAATTTTATTCTGTTTTTTCTATTCGGAAACCAATATCTGTAATGCCTTCTAAATTAGCAATGCCATTAACTTCTCCGTTTTCACGCATGACGTGCTTAATATTTACTACGTATTCTCCTGTTTCATTAAACACTACACCTTCTTTATACCATAATTTATTCTCCTTAACACTAGACAAACCGGTTCCTAAAAACTCACCATTTGGTTTTGCCATTTTATATTCTAAGGTGTCTATAATGTTTTTTCCGTGTGGAAAATTCATTTCAACAATTAGAAATAAATTACTGTATTTATAATCTGGTGTGTTGCGTAAATTAACAAATAAGTTATAGGCTTTGGTAGAATCTGGCGGATTGACATTAAAGCTTATGGTTTTATCTTTATTCCATACTTTTGGAACGGTTTTGTAATCATCGAATACACTTTTAGTGTCGCATGACACTAAAATTAAAGCGAATAGTAAAAAAAAATAAAACAATTTACTTGGCATCCTTAGGTTTATTTTGAGACTTTGGTCTCGGTCTTGGTTTGTGTTTTGCCTTTGGCTTTGAGTTGTTTTCTTGTTTATTATGAAGCTTATTGTTTGAGCTATTAGAGTTATTACGATTACGACTCTTATTGTTTTTACGTTTTTTATTACCTTTTGGACTATCGAAACGTGTTAAACTATCTTGACCAACTACATTTTCGAATGTTACAGCTACTTCTTCTTCGAGTTCTGATGCGTATTCTTCTAAACTTGCAACCTTTTCCTTTTTCTTATTTAATTCAATAATTTCTCTAGCTTGATCTGTAGTTATTTTATGCCAATTCATCCACTCACCTTCGTAAGCATACCACATATGGCCTTTAAAAATATCTGTTTTTTGACAAACAGCAGTTCCTTTTTCTGTGTATAATTTAGTGTCTGTTTTTGGGAAAGCTTTTAAAGCATCTTGATAAGAATCTAACTCATAATTTAAACAACATTTTAACTTTCCACATTGTCCTGCTAGCTTTTGTGGATTTAACGAGAGTTGTTGGTAACGTGCTGCACTGGTGCTTACAGATCTAAAATCTGTTAACCACGTAGAACAACACAATTCACGACCACAAGAGCCAATACCACCAAGTCTTGATGCTTCTTGTCTAAAACCAACTTGTTTCATTTCTATTCGCGTTCTAAATTCGCGAGCAAAAACTTTAATAAGGTCTCTAAAATCTACACGTTCTTCTGCTGTGTAATAAAAAGTGGCTTTACTAGCATCGCCTTGAAACTCAATATCTGAAATCTTCATTTGAAGTTTTAAGTCTATTGCATATTGTCTTGCACGAACCTTCATTGGCTCTTCTCTATCACGTGCTTCACTCCAGATATCTATATCTTTTTGAGAGGCTTTTCTATATATTTTTAAAACTTCTTCTGGTTTCTCATTAATTTTTTTGCGTTTCATTTGTACGCGAACCAATTCACCAGTTAGAGTTACCATACCAATATCGTGACCTGATTGTGCTTGAGTAGCTACAATGTCTCCGATAGATAGTGATAAGTTTTCTGTGTTTTTATAGTAATGCTTTCTTCCGTTTTTAAAACGAACTTCGACAAAATCGAAAGGTTTTTCTCCATTAGGAACAGACATGTTTGCTAACCAATCGAAAACGGTTAGTTTATTACAACTATCTGTACCACACGTACCATTGTTTTTGCAGCCTTTAGGTTGGCCGTCTTTAGTTGAGCAACTTGCACAAGCCATATATTAGTAGATATATTGATTCTGAATACTTTATACCATGCTAAATGTCTGGTTTAAGCATCAGAAGACGATTAATACTATTTTATTTTATACCGAAATATTAAGATTTCAGCTTACAATAAAATCTAACGGTAAAGATAAGATTATTATTATGACTTTAAAATATAAAAAAACCTGAGAATGCTTTCTCAGGTTTATATCTAACAATTAAACTTATTACTCTTTTTTTAAAGTCTCAAAAATATTTCTCAAATCTTTTTTATATGGTAAGTGGTCTGCTCTTCCTTTTTTAAAGATATCGTTACTATTACCTTGCCCTTTTCTTAACTCTTTTTGTTCTTCAAAAGGCATTGCATGAATATCTTTACAAGTGGTTGAGCAGCAGTTATTCATTTCTTCTTTACAAGTATCACATTGCAGAAAAAGAAGATGGCAGGCATCGTTTGCGCAATTGGTATGCACATCGAAAGGGTTGCCACATTGATGGCATTTTGCTATAACATGGTCGCTAATTTTTTCGGCTCGTCTATCGTCAAAAACAAAGTTTTTACCAATAAACTTATTCTCAATACCTTCTGCATTTACTTGTCTGGTATATTCTATAATTCCACCTTCAAGTTGGTATACATTTTTAAAACCTTTGTGTCTGTAATAGGCACTTGCTTTTTCACAACGAATTCCACCTGTACAATACATTAATAGGTTTTTTTCTTCTTTATGTTCACGTAAATCGGCTTCAATAATATCTAAACTTTCACGAAATGTATCTACATCTGGTGTTACAGCTCCATCAAAATGCCCAATTTCACTTTCGTAGTGGTTTCGCATATCTACACAAACTGTGTTTGGATTAGATAACATCTCGTTAAAATCTTTAGCCGAAAGGTGAACACCTCTATTTGTAACATCAAAAGTGTCGTCGTTTAAACCATCTGCAACTATTTTGTCTCTTACTTTAACTTTTAGTTTAAGAAAAGACATATTATCTTGTTCTATAGCGATATTTAAACGGATTCCTTTTAAAAAAGGAATACTATCTAAATGGTTTTTAAAGGCTTCAAAATTATCTGCAGGAAGTGATAATTGCGCGTTAATGCCTTCTTGGGCTACGTAAATACGTCCTAAAACGTCTAAACTATCCCATTTAATAAATAAATCGTCACGTAATTGTTGTGGATTGCCAATTTGAGCATAAGCGTAAAATGATAATGTTAAACGTTCTTTTCCAGCTTTTTCTATAAGCTCTGCTCTTTCTTTGGCGCTTAATTTGTTGTACAGTTGCATGCTATACTAATTTTTTAAGGTTAAAGAATTTCTAAGTAACTTCTCAAAAGGAAGCGTTTTAGGTTTAAAGCTACAAAGGTATTATTTTAAATGAAAGTAGCAAGTTTGAAAATATAAAGCACAAAAAAAGTCCGCTATTTGCGTAACGGACTTTTAATAGACTAACTCGTTATTAAATTCTTTTATCTCTAAAAAAACAAACGAGCTAAACTCCATCGGCTTTGCAGCTACTATTAACTATAACAGAGACTGAAACACCTAATGCTTTTGATGTTAATACTTTTTTTAAATACCTCATGTCATTACACTTAATAGATTAAACATGAATTAAAAAATGAGGTTAATTTTTCTTTTTCATAGCTAAAACTTTCCCATATTTATTAGTAGATGCAAAAAGTTTGAAAAGGTTGCGTGAGAAATTAAAAAAAAGATTAAAAAAGTAGTATTTTAGCACGAATAACAGTAAAAAAAAGATACTATGAGCAATGAAAAAGAAGCGAAACTAAAAGCATTAAAGCTAACATTAGATAAATTAGATAAAGCATACGGAAAAGGAACAGTTATGAAAATGAGCGACGCTGCAATTGTAGATGTCGAAGCCATTCCTTCTGGTTCTTTAGGTTTGGATATTGCTTTAGGCGTTGGTGGTTATCCACGAGGACGTGTTATAGAAATTTATGGTCCGGAATCTTCTGGTAAAACGACACTTACACTTCATGCTATTGCAGAAGCACAAAAAGCAGGTGGTATTGCAGCTTTTATTGATGCTGAACATGCTTTTGATCGTTTTTATGCCGAAAAACTTGGTGTAGATATCGATAATTTAATTATTTCTCAACCAGATAATGGAGAACAAGCATTAGAAATTGCAGATAATTTAATTCGTTCTGGTGCTATTGATATTGTTGTAATCGACTCGGTTGCTGCATTAACTCCAAAAAGTGAAATTGAAGGTGAAATGGGAGACAGTAAAATGGGATTACACGCTCGTTTAATGTCTCAGGCTTTAAGAAAATTAACCGCATCCATTAGTAAAACAAATTGTACTGTAATATTTATAAACCAATTACGTGAGAAAATTGGTGTTATGTTTGGAAACCCAGAAACAACAACTGGAGGTAACGCGCTTAAATTTTATGCTTCAGTGCGTTTAGATATAAGACGTTCTACACAAATTAAAAGTACAGATGGTGCTGTTTTAGGAAATAAAACTAGAGTTAAAGTAGTTAAAAACAAAGTTGCACCACCATTTAAATTAGCAGAGTTCGATATCATGTACGGAGAAGGTGTTAGTAAAGTTGGTGAGATTTTAGATGTGGCAGTAGAAAAAGAAATAATTAAAAAAAGTGGCTCTTGGTTTAGCTATGGAGACACAAAATTAGGACAAGGTCGAGATGCTGTAAAAGCAATAATAAAAGACAATCCTGAACTTTTTGATGAGCTTGAACAGAAAATAAAACAAGCTATTAAAGACGATATGTAAAACATTAAATAATTACTAAATCCCGATTTTTTCGGGATTTTTTTGTTTTTAGACGCAACCTTTTAGACATTTTTGCATCTACAGATAAACACGTAAATTAGAATACAAATTTAAAAAATGAAAAAACTCCTTGTTTTATTAATTGGTTTAACTATTTTTTCTTGTAACTCAGCCGACGATTCACTTGACGACTATCAAGAAGCAATGCCTATAGAATCTGTTACATTACCACAAGAATTTATTGTAAATGAAGAGTATGACATTACACTAACTTATTTAAGACCTACAACTTGCCATGCCTTCAATAATATATTATTACAAAAGCATGATAACGAAAGAAACTTTTATGTTATTGGTACTGTTTTTCAAAGTAATGGCAATTGTACAGAGCTAAACGCAGAGCTTGAAGCCTCATTTAATTTTAATCCAACTATAGCAGGCACTTATATCTTTAAATTTTGGCAAGGTGAAGATGATAATGGAGAAGATATTTACTTAACAGAAGAGATTACTGTGGTAGAATAATTAATAACTAATACGTGGATTTAATTTGAGTTTAAACCAACTCATAGAAAATTGTAAGATTAATGATACCAAAGCACAAAGCGAACTCTATAAGCTCTTTTCGAGCAAGTTGTTTTCAGTATGCTTGAAGTATTCAAGAAACTATGCAGAAGCAGAAGATAATTTGCAAGATGCATTTGTTACTATTTTTAAAAAAATAGGGCAATATAAAAGTAAAGGTTCTTTTGAAGGCTGGTTAAAACGAATTACCATAAATACTGCATTGCAGTGTTATAGAACACAAGGCGTTTTTGATATTGTAAATGACCATTTAATAGAAGATGTTGCAATTACAATAGAAGATGAAGATAATATTTCACTAGATTATCTCTTAAAAATCATTCAAGAACTACCAGATAGATACCGTTTGGTCTTTAACCTCTATGTAATGGATGGCTATTCGCATCAAGATATAGCCGAAATGTTAAAAATAACAACAGGAACATCAAAATCTAATTTAGCAAGAGCTAGACAGATTTTAAAAGATAAAATAACAGACTATAAAACGAGACTAAAATCTCAATCTTTATAATGAGTGAAAAAAAACATATAGATAGACTTTTTCAAGAAAAGTTTAAGGATTTTGAAGCTAAGCCAAGCAGTAATGTTTGGTCTGGTATTCAAAATAAAATGGAACAGCCACTACAAAAACCTAAAAAAGTATTACCGCTTTGGTTACGTTTTGCAAGTATTGCTGCAGCATCAGTTTTATTGTTTACCATTGGAAATTTAGCATTTAATAACAATGATAAAGAAAACAATAATACAAATGTTGTAGATACTAATCTAGAAAACAAAAACACAACACCTAACACATCTAATACCAAGACCATAAATAGTGTTTCTAATAACACAATAAACACCTCAGAAAAGACTAATTCCAAAAGTAGTGAATATAATTTATTAGAAAATAAATCTACTGTAATTGATGATAAGTCTAAAAGCAAGCATAACATACAGACCAACAAAGACAAAGTTAATTCTTTAAATTCTAAAGCATTAAATACAGAAGGTGTTTCAAATCAAAATACTGCAAACACTATTAACTATGTTGCAAGTCCGAATAAAAAGAATTTCAATAATCTTGTTTCAACTTCAATAAATAAAGCAGATTTAAATACCTCTAAGGATTCTCAATCTATTGCGCAACGTAATTCAAAAGACAAAAAAGATAGTTCAGTTTCTAATAACTTAAACCCTAATTCAGTTATCAATAATAATAGTGTAGTTATAAATAATAAAAATTCAACAAACAACAACACTAGACTTACAAACGAAAATAATTTAGAGAGTACCATTACTAACAATAATGTTACAAAGAACATAAGTTCAAACAGTACTATTAATAATGACGATAACCCAAACAATAAAAATACTATAGATACCAATAATGCAATATCTAATACAGTAGTTGCGACAACTAATAGTGATAAAGAAAAAGAAGAAGAAAAAAAGATGGAACCAGACAGCGCAAACTCGTCTAACACCATCGAAGAGGCTCTTGCCAAGATAGAAGATCTTGATGAAAAAGAAGAAGAAAACGTAGACAGGTGGTCAGTAAATGCAAATGCTGCACCTGTTTACTATAATACTCTTGGCAAAGGATCTCACATTCACGATCAATTTATCGATAATACTAAAAACGGAGAGATTAACACAAGTTATGGTGTTAATGTTGGTTATGCTTTAAACAATAGGTTAAGAGTGCGTTCAGGAGTAAATAAACTTAATATAAGTTACGATACTGCTAATGTTATTGTTTACGAAAACGTTACAAATACGCCAAGTAGTACTCCATTAAGAAATATAGATTTTATTCCAACAAGTAATGGACAAAACATATCTGTGTTAAGCTCTAACAGTTTATCTATACAACAAATAGACAATTTTATAAACGACGATCTTAACGCAGCATTAAGCCAAAGAATAAGCTATTTCGAAGTGCCTTTAGAACTTGAATATGCAGTAGTTAATAAACGTTTGGGAGTTAACTTAATTGGAGGTTTTAGCACTTTTATTTTAAGTGATAATGAAGTTGTTACCGAAGTAGATAATAGAAAAACAAAAATTGGCGAAGCCAATAATATTAACAATTTAAGCTTTAGTGCAAATGCAGGAATAGGTTTAGATTATAAATTTAATAAAGCTTTTAAGTTTAATTTAGAGCCTACTTTCAAGTATCAAATTAATGCTTACAGCGAAACGTCTGGAAACTTTAGACCATACATCATTGGTGTTTATACTGGTTTTAGTTATAAATTTTAAGTTTTAGGTTATTTTAGTTTGTTAGACTACTACTTTATAACACCTATGATGATTTAAAAGCTGCTCTTCGCTAGAGCAGCTTTTTTAATTTATTTAGGATAAGAAAATTCAATTAATTGATTATAAATTAAAGCTTTAGACTGCTCTCGTATTATAGAAGTGTCTTTAATTGTTAAATCTTTTGTTTCTATAAATTTGTGAATTTTAGCTCTCATTCTTCCTGGACCACCACTAAAAAAAGTATAAGAAAAACGTGTTTTATTATCTGCAAAAGTAATAGGTACTATTGGTATTTGGTGATTAATGGCTAGACGAAAAGCACCATCTTTAAAATCTGCAAGTAAAATGTCTTCGTCTGGCACTAAACCTTCAGGGAAAATACAAATACTTAAACCTTGTTTTAATCGTCTTTGTGCTCTTAAAAAAACAGCTTGTCTACTTTTCGCACTACTTCTGTCTACCAAAATACAAGTACGCTTATAAAAAAAACCAAATAATGGAATCTTTGATAATTCAGCTTTACCAACAAAAACAAAAGGATTTTTTACCGTGACTAACATGAGCATAATATCTGCCATAGACGTATGGTTAGCTATAAACATGTAGCTTTTATCTTTACTAGGATTTTGTTCTCTAATAATTTTAGTATTAAAACCCATGCCAATTAAAATAACTCTGGCCCAAATACGCGCTAATTTAAAAAAATAAGGATACCAAGTCTCTTTTAAAATAGAGATTATTAGCAATGGAAACATAATAATAATAGGCAAAGCCACCATAATATAAAACCAAATGCGATACAAGACCCAAAAAATGTATTTAAATACAATCATAAGCGCCAAAAATACACAATTGTTTTGAGCTATTTTAATTGAAAAAAAATACCTTTGTTTCTCAAGAATTAAAATGAAGTTTAATTTAAACAGATTCCCATTTTCATGGGAAATGCCATGGCAAGAATACTTACAGGAATACAAAGCACAGGAACACCACATTTAGGAAACATATTAGGTGCATTAATGCCAGCAATAGAAATGTCTAAAGACGAAAAAAACAATTCGTTTTTATTTATTGCAGACATGCATTCGTTAACGCAAATTAAAGATGGTGCAACATTAAGACACAATACGTATTCTACAGCAGCAACATGGTTGGCTTTTGGATTAGACATAGAAAAAACAGTGTTTTACAGACAAAGCGACGTGCCTCAAGTAACAGAACTCTCTTGGTATTTAAGCTGCTTTTTTCCTTTTCAACGCCTAACATTAGCACATAGTTTTAAAGACAAAGCAGATAGGTTAGAAGATGTAAACTCTGGTTTGTTTACCTACCCAATGTTAATGGCTGCAGATATTTTGTTGTATGATGCCGAAATTATCCCAGTTGGAAAAGACCAAGAACAGCATATAGAAATGACACGTGATGTTGCTTCACGTTTTCATGCAAAAATGGGAGAAACTTTTGTCCTTCCAAAAGCAGAAATACAAAAAGAAACCATGCTTATTCCAGGAACAGATGGTGCAAAAATGAGTAAAAGTAAAGGCAATATCATCAATATTTTTTTACCGGAAAAAAAACTACGTAAACAAATAATGAGTATTGAAACCGATAGTACTCCACTTGAAGACCCAAAAGACTGGACAACCTGTAATTGCTTTGCTATTTATAATTTATTAGCTTCTGAAGCTGAAATAACAACCATGAAAGCCAATTACACAAATGGTAATTATGGTTATGGTCATGCTAAACAAGCCTTGTTTGAATTGATTTTAAAAACGTTTAAAACTCAACGTGAGCGTTATGATTTTTATATGAATAACCTTAATAAAATAGATGAAGCTTTAGCTAAAGGTGCAGAAAAAGCAAAGCTTATTGCAGACGTTGTTTTAGAGCGTGTGAGAGGTAAAGTTGGGTATTAATTCTTATATTCCTGTGAAAGCAGGATCCACGAACAAATAATTTTAGTAACATATTTAATTCTTTTACTACTAATTAATTATGAAACACTTTCTTTCAATACTTGTAATACTTCTAGTTTTTTCTTGTAATGCTCAAGAGAAAGAAATTGATATTACAGGTAATTGGTATTTGTCACCACATAAAGGTTTAGAAGGTTTTACATATAAAGAAATTTTTATCTCTGATAAAGTTATTAGTGTCTATCAAGATATTTATGGTTTTAATATTGAATATTTTTACACTAAAGAAAAAAATGTCCTTTATTTAATAATTAATGATGAAAACATCAAACATTCAAATATTCAATATATCAATGAAAATGTTATCTCTTTTGAATTAATAGATGGTAGTTTTATAATTTATAAAAGAATAATTGGAGATGAACTAACATTCGAGGATTACCTGTTTAAAGATCCATATAAAGAAGGAAAACATAAAAGCAAGCTTGAAGGCGAATTTTTAAAAGCTTTTAATAGTAGAAAAAAGATTAATACTTCTCAGAAAAAATAAAATAGATTCCTGCCTTCGCAGGAATGACAGCCTAAATAACCTCAAACAATTTCCCAGGCAAAGGTCTCACCACACCTTTTAATTCCATATTTAACAACAAACCAGCAATTTTAAAAGTTGGCATATTGCAGTGTAAAGCAATAATGTCAAGCATTTGCTTATCGTTATCTTTTAGGTAATTGTAGATTACTTTTTCTTTTTCATCAAGTTCTACAAACAATTGTTTTTGTAAAACAGGTTTTATAGTATCTTCTAATTGCCAATTGAGTAAGTATGGTACATCTAAAGGTGTGGAGAGTAAATGTGCTTTCTGTTGTTTTATTAAATTATTGCAGCCAACACTTTGCGAATCTGTAGTGCGACCAGGAACTGCAAACACATCGCGATTATAAGAATTTGCAATATCTGCTGTTACTAAACTTCCTCCTTTTTCTGCACTTTCTATAACAATAGTTGCTTCACTTATACCAGCAATTATACGATTACGTTTTAAAAAATTATTGCGATCAAAAGCTGCTGTACTCCAAAAATCGGTATAAAAACCACCATTATTCTCCACCTCAGCCATATATTTTTTATGCGTTTTAGGGTAAATTTGGTTTAAACCATGAGCCAAACAACCTATGGTTTGTAAATTGTGTTTTATTGCTGCTTTTTGTGCTGTAATGTCTGTACCATAAGCAAAACCAGATACAATTACTGGATTATAAATGGCGAGTTCTTCCACTAGTTTTTCGCAAAAGGCAATTCCAGAAGTGGTTATTTTTCGAGCACCAACAACACTAATTATGTGTTTTTTGTTAAGGTTAATATTTCCAGCTTCAAAAAGTAAAATAGGACTATCGATGCAATGTTTAAGTCTTTCAGGATAAGTTTCAGAATTAAAATAGTGTGCTTTTATGCTTTCTGATTTAATAAATTTAAGCTCAGCTTCTGCGGCTTCAAGGTGATTTCGGTTAAATAAATCTGAAATTGTTACACTACCAATACCGTCAATTTTTAACAAATTTTGCTTCTTTTCTTTAAGCACAGCTTCTGCTGAACCACAATGCGAAATGAGCTTTTTGGCAGTAACATCGCCTATTTTAGTGACGTTTTGTAACGCTAAAGTGTAAAGCAAATTATTTTCTGTCATTTTATTTCATTGATTTTGAGACTACAATAAAAGAATTTTCATGTTGTTAATAACTAATAGCGACTATATTTTATTAGGTAACAAAAAATATTAACTTTGTTTTTATGCAATTAGAAACTTACATAAGCGATTTATTATACCGTTACGAATGTGTTACTGTGCCTGAGTTTGGTGCTTTTTTATCACAACGTGTTTCGGCAACTGTTCATGAATCTACTAATGCATTTTATCCACCAAAAAAACAATTATTGTTTAACGAGCAAATTCAAAATAACGATGGCTTGTTAGCGCGTTATATTGCTGATGTGGAAAAAATTCAATACGAAACTGCCACAGAAAAAATTGCAAAACGTGTAAAAGTGTTAAAATCTAATTTAACACAAGGTGAAACCATTTCACTTGAAAATATTGGTGAGTTAAAACTTAATAACCATAGTAAAATAGAGTTTAACCCAAGTTACCACTTAAACTATTTAACGGATGCTTTTGGATTGTCTCAATTTGTTTCTCCAGCTGTTTCGCGTGAAGTTTACAAGGAAGAGGTTGAAGCTATTGAAAAAGTTATTCCTTTAACCATAACTCCAGAAAAACGTTCGGCTTCAAAAACCACCAAACCTTATCTTAAATATGCTGCTGTTGCTTTAATAGCGCTTACACTAGGAGGTTTAGTTTCTGGTAATTATTATGTAAACGAGATTAACGCTCAAAACGAAATTGCTCAAGAAGAAGCGAATGCACAGTTAGAAACTAAAATTCAAGAAGCTACTTTTATTATTAGTAATCCTTTACCAGCTGCTACTTTAAATGTAAGTAAGCAATCTGGAAACTACCATATTGTAGCTGGCGCCTTTAGAGTTGAAGCAAACTGCGATAAAAAAGTTTCTGAACTTAAAGCCTTAGGTTTTAAAGCTAGAAAAATTGGAACTAATAAATACGGCTTACACCAAGTAGTTTATTCTAGTTTTAGTGATAGAAACGAAGCATTACGTGAGTTAAAAAGTGTTAGACAAAGCGATAATGAAAACGCGTGGTTGTTAGTTAAAGCACTAGACTAAACTTTCTCTTAAATTTTCCTAAATCTTAAGGCTGAAATTCTAAATCGGTTTACCTTTGTGGTTAATATTTTTAGAAAACATTCTGAAGGTATTGCATATGGATTTTCGCCTAGGCGAAAATCAAAAATAATCATTTTCTATGGAAGCAAGAACAGCAAAACACTCAAGAACAATAATGACAGATATGGTTTTAACTGGTGAAACCAACCCAATTAATAATCTTTTTGGTGGCGAACTGCTTGCTAGAATGGATCGTGCTGCTGGAATTAGTGCGCGTCGTCATTCTAGACGTATTGTTGTAACCGCTTCTGTAAATCACGTGGCTTTTAATCGTGCTATTCCATTAGGAAGTGTTGTTACTGTAGATGCTAAAGTCTCTCGCGCTTTTAAAAGCTCGATGGAAATTTATATAGACGTTTGGATTGAAGACAGAGAATCTGGTGTAAAAGCGAAAGCCAACGAAGCTATTTATACTTTTGTAGCTGTAGATGAAACGGGAAGACCTGTTCCTGTTCCAGAATTAATTCCAGAAACTAAAATAGAAATTGAACGTTTTGAAGGTGCTTTAAGACGCAAACAATTAAGTTTAGTTTTAGCTGGCAAAATGAAACCTAACGATGCTACCGAATTGAAGGCTTTGTTTCAATAAATTTAAAAAGATTATTGCCTCTTAGGAATTTTACATTTTATAAATCCAGCTGGATGGGTTTTGCGTTTTATCATCCTTATCAATTCTAAATTTTAGAATAGTTTCTCCTGTAGTTGGGTTAGTAAACACCTCGCCAATTTCTTGTTTAGTAGTTACCTTATCTCCTGTTTTAACATAAATTTTACCTAAGTTTTGATAGGTGGTAATATAGTTACCATGTTTAATCATTACAATAGGATTGCTACGTCTAGGTTTTAAAATACTCATAACCTCACCATTAAAAACAGCACGTACTTTTTCGCCTTTAGCTGTAGAAATTCTCACACCATTACTGTTAATGGTTAAGTTTCTATCTAAAGGCGATGGTTGTTTGCCATAGCGCAGTTTTACCACACCTTTTTCTACAGGCCAAGGCAATTTACCTTTATTGCCTAAAAAGTCTGCTGCAAGCGCTTTAGCTTCTGCTGTTAAAGCAAAACTTTTAGATTTTGTAGTTGTTTTTACTCCAGCCTTTTTATTAGAGGCTGCAATAGCTTCACTAATTAATTTATCTATTTCTCTATCTATTAGACTAGCTTCTTTTTGTTTTGCTTTAATTTGAGCAGTATATTTATTTAAATCCTTTTTAATAGATTGCATAATCTCCTCGTGCTCTTTACGTTCTTTCTGAAGCGTTTGTTGCTCAATTTTATTTTCAGCAATAAGTTTACTTTTTGCTTCTTTTTGCTCTAGAAGATTAAGGTTAGCGTCTTGTAAATCCTTTGTTTTTACTTTAATCTTTTCTGCCTGTTCTTTTTGGTAATCTGCATATTGGTTTAAATACTGCACACGTTTATAAGCTTGTTTAAAAGTGTTTGAAGACAACAAAAACATAACACGACTTTGTTTGTTCTTATTCTTGTATGCTTTTTGTAACATGCTTGCATAGCTTTCTTTTAGCAATGTTAACTCTGCTCTATTTGCAGTAATTTGCTTCTGGTTATTATTAATTTCTCGAGTTAATAAATTGGCTTGTTGATTGGTAACTTTAATGAGGTTTTCTCTAACACTTAGTTTATGATTTAGATCTTCAATTTGAGAGATTTGAGACTTTTTTTTAGATTGGTTTGAAGATAATAATGAATTTATTTGTTGAATTTCTCTGGATAATTCTAAACGCCTAGCCTCTAACTCTTTTTGCTTTGCTCCTTGAGCAAATACAGAGATACTGCTAATAAGAAGTAGGCTAAAAACTAATATTGTATGTTTAAAGCTTTTCATTATTTAAGAGTAATTAGTTTATAACCTGAAGGAATAGAGAAAGGAAACCTAAGGTTTTTATTTAGTTCTACACCTTTAAATACTAAATCTATACTTAATTGATCGTCATTCTCAAGGGCAATAATTTTAATGCGCTCTGGTACTATTTCTTTTTCAACATTTTGATATGCTAAATAATTAATTTCAAGATGACGTTGCACTTTAGATTGGCTTATTTGCTGAGAATCCATTTTAAAGTGAGTTGGATTAAATAGCATAAACAATTCAAATACGTCATTTTGAGTTATAGGTTTAAGCATATACGATTTTTCGAAAACAGAAGCTTCATAATCTTTTGCATTGGGTTTAAAAACAGGCTCTCCTAAAAGTAATGCTTGTACTTTGTTAAAGTCTAACTCTGTGCCTAACAACTGACTTAAATAAGTGAAATCTCCATCAAAATATGTGCCATCTAATTTATTGTAAAAAGCTACTCTATTAGGAGTAATAAGTGCTTTAACAATTCCTAACTTACTCATCCAAATAGTTTTGTCCTTTTCCATTCTAAAAGATACAGAAGCAGACTGCGACTTTTCTCCATCGTTAGAATCTATTTTTAATCGTCCACTTAACGTATTTAGCTTAGTATTATTTTTAGTATTGTTTTTAATAATTTGTTTTACAGAAAGGTTTGTATTTAAGGTGCCATTATCTGCTATTGTTTTAGCAGATTTACAACTTACAAAACCAATACAGATTAAAAGTATTAGCGAAAATATTTGTGGTCTAAAGGTCATTTAATTTGGGATTTCTAACTTTTTAGCTTTATCACTAAACGTTTTTGCTTTAGCTAAATTGTTTAAACCTGTGTAAGCTTTACTTAACTGCTTATAAAAATCGGCTTCCATTTTATTATCTTCTATAATGTAATCTAATCCTATTTCAAGACTTTGTATGGCTTGTTTGTGTTGAGATAATTGATTAAATGCTACACCATTTATTAAATAAAGTACAGGTTGAGATGGATACTTTTCTAGACCTAAAGTACTTTTTTGTTCTGCTTGTTCAAACTCATTTAAATCGATATGTAATAAAATAATATTTCTTAATATTCCAAAATTTTCAGGCTCTTGTGCTTGTGCTTTTGTATAATATTCTATTGCTTTTACTTTATTGTTTTTTTCTAAATAATATTCTGCTATTTCTACAAACGTTTTAGCATCTGCAGTATTCTCTGTAACTAAAGTTGTGATTTCTACTAAGTCTTTTTCGTATTCAGGGTTTTTACTTACAAAACTCACAAAGTCTTTTATTACTTTTAACTTAGCTTCTGGCTTTATTTGTTTGCTTGATAAAACAACTTTCATAGACTGTTTTGCCATAGTTACATTGTCTTCTTCAAGATAAAATTTATAAAGAGCGAGATGAGCTAGTTGTGATTCTGGCTTAATTTCCAATAATTTTTTAGCGGTTTCAAAAGCTTTTTTATTCTCGTTATTTTCACTGTATCTAAAGATTAGTGCTAAATAATTTTTTTCGGCATCTGGATTATTATCAACACGATCTTCGAGGTTTTTTATTTGTTGTTTTTTTTGACCTGTTGCATTGTAAATTTGATTTCGTAAACGGTCTCTAACATCTGTAACTCCTAACTCTTGATCTAAATCGTCTAATACTTTAAGTGCCTCTTTATAATTTTTTGTTTTAACGTATAATGCTGCTAAATCCTCTTTATAATCTGGATGGTATTTTACTAGCTGCTTAATTGTTTTTATTGCTTTACTATACTCTTTTTGCTGCGCATAGCTTTCGTATAATTCATCTAAATACCACTCGTTATCTGGAACAATGCTTATTGCTTTTTTAAGTGCATCTTCTGCTGATCCATAGTTTTTAAGCTTATTGTAATTTTTACCTAATTCAAAATAAAGAATAGATTCAGAATCATCTATTGCAATACACTTTTGAAGTGCAACAATGGCTTTATCGTAATTTTCTATTGCTTTTTGCTGAAGCGCCTCGTAGAATAATTCTTGAAACTCATCTGTAACATTTCCAAGATCATCATCTGGTTTAGCTTTAGAATCTACTTGTGCAGATGTAGCCTGAGAGAAGAGTAGCAATCCGAAGATAAAAAGTAATATATAATGTATTTTGTTTTTCATTTTTATAAATGCTTCAACAAGCTCAGCGTAACATTCTACAATCAATAGTTATTCCAAAACTGAATAATCACCAATACTAATTTTGGTAAATTTACCATCGTACTTAACATGATTACCAATCATAGCTTGGTCTAAATTAGCGTTTTTTATTGTGGTATTATTTTGTATTAAGCTATTTTTAATTGTACTGTTTTCAATAACGCAATGGTTACCAATAGATACATTTGGTCCAATGGTTGTGTTTTTTAACACTACATTTTCACCTATATAACAAGGCTCAATAATGTTTGAGTTTTCGTTTTTTACAGAGGTTGCTATTAATTGTTCTTCACCATCTGCTTTTAAAAAACCTAACATACGTTGGTTAGTTTCTAAGGTAACAGCTTTATTACCACAATCCATCCATTCGCTAACTTCACCTGTTTTAAATACTTTTCCGTTAGACATCATGCCTTTAATACCATCGTTAATTTGGTATTCGCCTCCATTAATTATATTGTTATCTAACACTTTTTGAAGCTCAGCTTTTAATACTGAAACTTCTTTAAAATAGTAAATTCCAATAACTGCTAAATCGCTTACAAATTGTTCTGGCTTTTCAACCAATTCAACAATCTCTTTTTTATCGTTTAACTTAACAACACCATACGCTTCTGGTTTTTCTACTTGTTTTACCCAAATTACGGCATCTGCTTCTGGATCTAAGTTAAAACTGGTTCGAATAAGTGTATCTGCATAAGCAATAACTGCTGGTCCAGAAAGCGACTCTTTTGCACACATAATAGCATGACCTGTTCCTAAAGGTTGATCTTGTCTATAAATAGATGCCTTTGCGCCTAAACTTTTTGCTAGGTCTTTTAAGCTGGCTACTACATCGTCACCAAACCAAGCTGGATCGCCTAATACAAAAGCAATCTCTTCGATTGGTTGATTTAATACTTTTACTATGTCTTTAACTAAACGATGCACTATTGGTTGTCCTGCAACAGGAATTAACGGTTTTGGAACTGTTAAACTATGTGGACGCAGTCGAGAACCTCTTCCTGCCATTGGTACAATTATTTTCATATTATAAGGTTGGTTTATTTTTTATTTAGTTATTGATTTATTTTTTCTAGAGATTTACGATTAATGTTCCTAAATTATTTTACTCCTGTGCTTCCAAAGCCACCTGCTCCTCTTTTAGTTTCAGAAAGCGTTTTAACTTCTATCCATTCTGCCCTTTTATGCTTAGCAATAACTAATTGTGCTATGCGTTCTCCATTTTCGACTATAAATACTTCTGTAGATAAATTAACTAATATTACACCTACTTCACCTCTGTAATCTGCATCTATAGTTCCTGGAGCGTTAAGCACTGTAATGCCTTTTTTTGCTGCAAGACCACTTCTTGGTCTTACTTGTGCTTCTGTACCTATAGGAAGTTCTAAAAACAAGCCTGTTGGCACTATGGCACGATCCATAGGTTTTAGTATTATGTTTTCTTGAATATTTGCTCGTAAATCCATTCCTGCTGAGGCAATGGTTTCGTAGTGTGGTAAAGCGTGAGCAGATTTGTTTATTATTTTTATTTGCATTAAAAATTTATTTGAGATTCTTAACTTTTATTCAGAATGAGATTTAGATTATTTGTTTAATAATTGTTTTAATTCCTTTTTTTCACGCTGAAAAACGATGCCTAAAAATACAATTAATGCTCCAATTCCAATAATATAATCACCTCTAAAAATGTAAAAATACAACATAGAAAGTGTTGTTGACAGTCCAAAATAAAGTATAATCTTTTTTAAATTATATGGAACAGGATAGTATTTTCTTCCAAAGAAAAAAGACAAAAACATCATTAAAGCATAAGCTGAAAGTGTAGCGATAGCTGAGCCTTTAAAGCCAATTTTAGGAATTAATACATAATTTAATACCAATGTAATGATAGCTCCAAATATTGAAATATAAGCACCAAACTTTGTGCGATCTGTAATTTTGTACCAAACGGAAAGGTTATGATAAATACCTAAACAAAAGTTTGCTAATAGAATAAATGGTACTATCCACATGGCTTCGTAATAGGCTTCACTTCTAATTATATAAGGTTTTAAAACATCTGCAAAAACAACAACACCCAATAGAATTACAGAGCCTAATGCTACAAAGTACTCTAATATTTTTGCGTAATTTTTTTGCGGATTTTCTGTTTTAGAATGACTAAAAAAGTAAGGCTCAATTCCTAAACGGAAAGCGGTTGCAAATAAGGTCATGAACAACGCGAGTTTGTAACAGGCTGAGTACATTCCTATTTGTTCATCTGCTATATTTTCTGGTAATAGTTTTTCTAATAAAATACGATCGAACGTTTCGTTTATAGAAAATGCAATTCCAGCAATTAAAACTGGCATAGCATAGCGCATCATTTTTTTCCAAAGCTCTGTGTCGAATCTAAATTTAATTTTAGTGTAAAATGAGAGTAATAGTATTAACGTAATTGCACTAGCAATTAAATTAGATATAAATATATAACTGATTTCGAAATCCTGAATGTAAATAATATTAAAAACAGAATGACTCTGAGCTAAGCCTTTTAAATACAATAACAAGAAAACATTGAGACCTAAATTTATTGCTACGTTTAATATTTTAATAATTGCATAGCGCATAGGTCTTGCTGTTGCTCGCAACCAAGCAAATGGAATAATAACCAAAGCATCTAAAAGTAAAATTATAAAAATTAAGTTTAGATATTTTAGTTCTATATTAATTAGTGTTGATATATGATTTCTAAGAAGAAAAGCTCCACCTAATAAAACAAATGAACTTATTATTAGTGAAATGGAAGATGTGCTAGTTACTTTTTCTTGATCTTCAACTTTATTAAAAAACCTAAAAAAGGCAGTTTCCATTCCATAAGCTAGAACCACATTAAAAAGCACGAAGTAGGCAAATATAAAAGAAACGCGTCCATACTCTGCTGTAGATAATACAGTTGGATTTGTATACAATGGCACCAAAATAAAGCTTAACATTCGTGGTAATACAGTTGCTAAACCGTAAATAAATGTTTGTTTAAAAAGAGATTTAAATCCGCTCAAATTGGTATATAATTATTAGCTTAAATGTATTGTTTTTGTGAGACCTATAAAAGTATTTAGATTAGATTTTGCCATTTGATAATGGGTTTAAATTTTAGTTTATGTACTCTTACACTAAAAAACTAATCTTTATTTTGTTTTGGAGGAGCAGAAGGATAATATTTTGCAGCTTTCTCAACAATATTATACACTTGAAAATATTTAGTTTCACCATTGTCCAGATAGCTAATCATGCATTCGTTATCTTTTAATTCGAAAGGAAAAGGTTCTGGCTTAGTTGGAACAGTATTGCCATATTCGGCTTTGTCCTCATTACTCATGATAAGACCAACTTTATTTGATTTTAGATTTGCAAAATGTGATGCTTTACCAGACTGCATTTCACCAATCATCCCTCTAAAATAGACCTTCTCTAGTTTGTAATTAGATTTATTAATTAAAGTAGGAAAATAAATATTTATTCCAGATCCTCCTTCTTCCTTTCCAGAAATAGAACGTTGAAAATAAGTGTCTCTTATAAAAAGAGGCATTTGTTTACCTCTAACTTGTGTTACTTGGTTTTCGTCTCCTTCATTTGTTTGTACAATTTCGTCTGTTTGTTGAGAATGACTGGTAGATTGAGCTTTTTCCATAGTTGTAGATTCTTTAGAACACTTACATTGTGTTAAACTTGATAGCATTACTATTGATAAAGTAAAAAATACTACTGTTTTATATCGTTCCATGTTTTTAAATTTAATTCTAAATATAGTAAAACAATATTCATTCCGTTTTTTAATCGAAAATTTTAAAAATGTTATTAGACATTAAAAAGCCTTACTCTTATTTTAGAGTAAGGCTTTTTATAATGTTAAAGAACAATTAATTTAGAATTAACTCACCTAAAGCACTTCCTTTTTTGTTGCCTCCATAAATAAGATAATTATTAGAAGTCTTACTATATTTTGTTGCTGGTTTTACCACAATTTGTTTCTTTTCAAAGTCGCTTGGATCCAATCTTGTTAGTGCTCCTGTTTGTTCGTTAAACGAAAAAGCAACTGGTATCATTTTATTTACGTTTCTAACTTTTCTAACATCATCCATATTGGTAATTCCAATATTCTTAGGATCATCGTTTACTAAAACTGTTAGTTGACCATTATGATAAATTGGTATAGCACTTAAATATTCTGGACCACTACCTAAAATAGCTAGTGGAAAATAAAACCCAGCAGATACAGTTACTCCTCCAGAACCTCCTAGAAATCCGAAAGAAAATCCTAACTCTGATACTGTAACTTGTTGTTCTTTTGGGATTACATTACTCCAATCCAGAGTGCCATCTTTTTTTAATGCTGTAACTATAATTTCGTTTGTAATATATGTGTAAGGCGTAATAGATAATGGACCAATACCACTTGATCTACCTTCAATAATAACTTTATATTCTGAAAGTACAATTACACCTCCATTATCTCTTTCTACAAAAGAAATATTTCTATAAAATGGTTTTAAATCTTTTCCTTTTTTAGCTCTTCGTTCTCCAATAAGTTGTTTTTTAACATCGAACGTAAACTCATTAAATGTTTTCTTTGTAACCTCTCCTGTACTGTAATTAAAAGTTACATCGTAAATACCTTCTACTGTCCACTCTGCTCTACCACTTTTCTTAATATCAGAATAAAACCCAATAGCATGTAGCGTATTGTCTTTGGTTTCCATTAAACTACAATTTAATGCTCTTTTTCCAGATAAACTTACATTTGTTACTTGCTTTTTGTAGTTGCTTTTTGCTAAGTAAGAATGTATTGTAATGTTATTAACACTCGTTTTCTTCTTTTTATCTCTATAACTTTCGGTAGTAGCTATTAATACATCTCCATGCTCGTTGACTTGAACATCTGAAAAGTCAAATAATTGTCTGTTTTTTTCTTCAAATACAATTTCATAACTGTCTGTAAAAACTGCTGTTAAATTATCGTCTAACAAGGTTACAGTATATTTTAACTGTTCTTTTCTTGAGTTAATACCTACATGTGCAATAAGGTAATTAAACTCGTCAAAAGAGGGTGTAAACACAAAGCTGCCGCGTTTACTTTTACTTTCTACTTCAACTGAAAGGACGTTGGTTGTTTTTACAATTTTTTTTCCTTCTATTTCTTTAGCAAGAAAATTATATGTTTTGGCTTTCTTATCATAATAAGATAACATTAAAAACACTTTTTCACCTACAATAGTTAAATCCTCTACTAATAATTTACTGCCATTTATCTTGTCGAATTCAAGTAAAGAGCTGCTTTTAAATGCTTTAGTTGAAGGATTGAATGTTTGTAAAAAAAACTTCTTTTTCTTTCTTGCTAGCGCGTAGATAATGTTATTGTTCTCTCCTGCAATTTTAATGACATCGCCATCTTTATTTTCTATAGTTTCTCCAAAATTAAGGTCGATATTACCAACTTTTAATTGTGCCGAAGCAGTTAAACAAATTAAGAATAGTAAAATTGGTAAAAGGTTTTTCATAATAAGGTTTGCATTTAATTTATAAAAAAGCCTTTTAAGGCTAAATAAAAAAACCTTGTTCTAGTAGAACAAAGTTTTATAGTTTTTAATTTTAACTAATTAGAAATTAGTTGTTTAAAGCTTCAGCTCCACCAACAATCTCAAGTATTTCGTTAGTAATTGCTGCTTGACGTGCTTTATTGTATGTTAATTTTAATTGATCTCTAAGTTCGGTTGCATTATCTGTTGCTTTGTGCATCGCTGTCATACGTGCACCATGCTCACTTGCAAAACTATCTCTAATCCCTTTGTATAATTGTGTTTTTAAAGACTTAGGTATTAATTGCTCTACAATTTCAATTTTTGATGGCTCAAAAACATAATCTGAATTTACATTAGCCTCTCCTTCTACTGGTACTATTGGTAAAAATTGCTCTGTCATTACAATTTGAGTAGCCGCATTTTTAAATTTGTTGTAAACGATTTCTATTTTATCAAATTCGCCTGTTACAAACTTATCCATTAAAACCTCTGCTATTGTTGCAACATTATCGAAAGTTAAATCATCGTAAATACTACTATGATTTGCAACTACAATACCTTTTTTAGAAAAAGCATCATTAATTTTCTTTCCAATAGCTATTACAGATACCTTTTTTCCAGAATGTACATTATCAATTAAATGTTGTGTTTGCTTGATAATATTCGAGTTAAAAGCACCAGCTAAACCTCTATTTGAAGAAATTGAAACTATAAGTACATTTTTAATGTCTCTTTCTTCAGAATACTGACTTCCAGAATCTGCATCAAGAGTTGCACTTAAGCTCTGTAAAAGCTCGGTTAGCTTATCTGCATAAGGACGCATTGCAGTAATAGCATCTTGCGCTTTCTTTAACTTAGCAGCAGATACCATTTTCATGGCACTAGTAATCTGCATTGTCGAAGACACTGACGATATTCTATTACGTATTTCTTTTAAATTTGCCATATTTTAAAATATGAAATATAATATTCCTGCTTCTAAATGTTTAAAAGCAGGAATGTTAATTATGATCTATATTTAGCAGAAAGGTCTTTACAAACAGTTGTTAAAGTGTCTGTAACCTCATCTGTTAATTTCCCTGCTTTTAAAGTATCTAATACGTCTCTATGTTTTGCGTTTAAGAACTCTAAATAATCGCGTTCAAATTCTTTTACTTTTTCTACAGGTACGTCCTTTAGTAAATTTTTAGATCCAGCATAAATAATTGCTACTTGATCTTCTACTGTAAACGGATCGTTTTGACCTTGTTTTAAAATCTCAACATTACGCTTACCTTTATTAATTACGTTTAAAGTAACTGCATCTAAATCTGAACCAAACTTAGCAAACGCTTCTAATTCACGATACTGTGCTTGATCTAATTTTAATGTTCCAGATACTTTTTTCATGGATTTAATCTGAGCATTACCACCTACACGAGATACAGAAATACCTACATTAATTGCTGGACGTACACCAGAGTTAAATAAATCTCCATCTAAGAAAATTTGTCCATCTGTAATAGAAATTACGTTTGTTGGGATATAAGCTGATACATCACCTGCTTGTGTTTCAATAATTGGTAAAGCTGTTAGAGAACCACCACCTTTTACTAATGGTTTTAATGAATCTGGTAAATCATTCATCTCTTTAGCAATAGCATCATTATTAATAATTTTTGCTGAACGCTCTAATAATCTTGAGTGTAAGTAAAATACATCTCCAGGATATGCCTCACGTCCTGGTGGACGTCTTAATAATAAAGATACCTCACGGTATGCAACGGCTTGTTTTGATAAATCATCAAAAACAATTAAAGCTGGTCTACCAGTATCTCTAAAATATTCTCCAATAGATGCTCCTGTCATTGGTGCATACACTTGCATTGCTGCAGGATCTGATGCGTTTGCAGCTACTATTGTCGTATATGCTAAAGCTCCTTTTTCTTCTAAAGTTTTAGCAATTAAAGCTACTGTTGAAGCCTTTTGACCTACAGCAACATATATACAATATACAGGCTCACCTGCATCGTAAAATTCTTTTTGATTTAAGATAGCATCAATACAAACTGCAGTTTTACCTGTCTGTCTATCTCCAATTACTAACTCACGTTGTCCTCTACCAACTGGAATCATGGCATCAATGGCTTTAATTCCTGTTTGTAATGGCTCTGTTACTGGTTCTCTGTAAATAACACCAGGTGCTTTACGCTCTAGAGGCATCTCGTAAGTTTCACCAGTAATAGGTCCTTTTCCATCAATAGGGTTTCCTAAAGTATCTACAACACGACCAACAATACCTTCACCTACTTTAATAGATGCAATACGTTCTGTACGCTTTACTGTAGAACCTTCTCTTACTCCTACTGAAGTTCCTAATAATACAATACCTACATTATCTTCTTCAAGGTTAAGTACGATACCTTCTAAACCGCCTTCGAATTCTACTAATTCTCCATATTGAGCGTTAGCTAATCCGTAAGCACGTACAATACCATCACCTACAGTTAATACTGTTCCAACTTCGTCTAATGAAGCGCTAGCTTCGAATCCTGAAAGTTGTTGTTTTAAGATTGCTGATACTTCAGCTGGTTTTACTTCTGCCATCTTATTATTTATTTAGATATAAATATCTTAGTTTAATATAAATTCTCTTTTTAATTTGCTTAGTTGATTTAAAATACTTGCGTCGTATTGTAAATCCCCAACTCTTAGAACAAAACCTCCTAAGATGTTTTCGTCTATAATATTTTCTACCGCAACTTCTTTTCCTGTGAGTTCTTTAACTTTTGCTAAAACTTTTACCTTTAAATCTTCTGTTAGCGGTAGAGATGTGGTTACTGTTGCAAGTTCTGTACCTGTTAATTTATCGAATAAAACAGAATATTGCTTAGCCACTTCTGGAAGTAAAGCAATTCTTTTATTAGACATTAAAGTATCTATTGCATTAGCAGTTAAAGGGTTTATGCCTTTAAAAATTTCTAATAATGCAGATTTTTTAATTGAAGGACTAACCACAGGACTATTAAGCACATCACTTAACTCTATATTTTCTGCAATAGTTTTTGCTATTAGCTTCATATCGTTATTAACAACATCAGTTGTTTTTTGATCTTGTGCTAAACTTAACACTGCTTTTGCGTAACGTATTGCTGCTCTTGATCCTCCCATAACTACTAGTTAAGTGTTGCTTCTCCTAATAAAGAATCAACTAATGCTAATTGCTTGTCTTTGTTAGCTAATTCTTGGCGCACTACTTTTTCTGCTATATCTATAGATAATCCTGCAACATGACTCTTTAGTTCTGCCATTGCGGCTTTCTTTTCGCTTTCTATAGCTGCTTGCGCTTGAGCAATCATTTTGTTTGCCTGTGTTTGTGCTTCTGTTTTTGCATCGTCAATCATTGTGTTTTTCATCTCACGTGCCTCTTTAAGCATAGCTTCACGCTCTGCTCTTGCGTCGTTTAATAACTTTTGGTTATCTGCTTGAAGATTTTGCATTTCTAACTTTGCTTTTTCAGCAGCATCTAATGCATCTTGTATGCCTTCTTCTCTTTCGTTTAAAGAATTAAGAATTGGTTTCCACGCGAATTTTACCATTAGGGCTATTAATGCTAACAATAGTATTGTTGACACTACAAATAATCCTGGCGAAAAATCATTTAATAACTTATCCATTTCTAAATGTATTTAAAGTTTTGTTTGTTTAATTTTAAAAACACAACCTGCAACCAACCGTTGCAGATTTGTGTTTTAAAGTTTGATTGCTGCTTATTTTCCTAAGAATAAAGCACCGAATGCTAAACCTTCTAAAAGTGCTGCAATAATAATCATTGCTGTTTGGATTTTTCCTGTTGCTTCTGGTTGTCTAGCAATACCTTCCATTGCTTTTCCACCAATTTGACCAAGACCAATTCCTGCTCCGATTACGATTAAACCTGCTCCAATTAAATTGTACATAATAATTTGACTTTAATTAATTAAACAAAATGTATTAATGATGTTCGTGCTCTGCTACTGCCATACCTATAAATAACGCTGAAAGCATTGTAAAGATATACGCTTGTAAAAAAGCTACTAAAACCTCAATTAATGTTATAAAAAATGATAATACTAATGACAATCCTGTTGCACCAACGACTCCTAAAGATTCTTTTAAGGTGAACATAATTGCTATTAAACTCATTACCACAATATGACCTGCTGAAATGTTTGCGAACAAACGCACTAATAATGAAAACGGCTTTATTACTAAAGCACCTGCTAATTCTATAATTGCCAATACTGGACGAATTAAGACAGGTACTCCTGGCATCCACAATATGTGCATCCAGTAGTCTTTGTTTCCACTAACCGTATATATTACTAATGTAAAAATAGCTAGACATGCTGTTACCGCAAGTTGACCTGTTACATTAAAACCTAAAGGTGTTAAACCTGCTAGATTTAATAACCATATAAAAAAGAATACTGTTAATAAATAACCTGTGAATTTTCTGTAGTGCTTTTCGCCTATATTTGGTCTTGCTATTTCGTCTCTAACATATAGCACAAGAGGTTCTAATACTCTTCCAAAACCTGTTGGTACTTGTTTTGTTTTGTATTGCTTTGCTAATCTTGAAAACGCAAACAACATAAATAAACCAATAAGTAAAACTCCAACTACACTTTTAGTGATTGAAAAGTCTAACACTTTGTGTGCATTTGTTGCATGATGATCTGCATCGTAAGCAACGGTTGTCGCTCCTGCATCTAATTCGTAGATTTTTGAATGAATTTTTACAAACTTAGAACCGTTTTTCTCTACAATTACACTTCCATCATCATTGTGATGAAACTCTGAAGACATAAATGTTGCTAATCCATTACTAGACCATAAAATTACTGGTAAAGGAAATCCTACATGTTTACGCTCACCTTCATCGCTTGTGTAAGAGAACAATGAAAAATCGTGAGAATCTTGAATGTGGTGAAGTATATAATCTTCAACTTCCTTTTTTGTATCTACTTGACCACCATCTGATTTACCATCATTAATGGTTGTGTCAGCCATTACAAAAGCACTTGTAAAAAGCATAGATAAAAGGACGAAAAATTTAAAAGTTTGTTTAGCTACCTTCATTGTTAAAAAAATCAAAAAAACTGTGTTTTTAAATTCCGTGCAAAGGTAGGTAATTATTTGAAAATAAAATTAATTTTTCTTTAATAACTTTTTATCCTGTTTTTTGTTCAAAATCTTAGCTATAAAATAGACTTCAAGAAATAAAAATAAAAAAACTGGTATTAGTAGGTTTAAGCCTTCTAATTTGGTTAAATTTTTGTCGCCAAGAATACTGTTTTTGAAAATTAAAACGAAGAACATAATCTTAGTAAAAAATGTAAACATGTAAATATAGCCTAATTGTGAAGCCCATTTAATAGATTTGGAAAGGAGCAAGAAAACAGAGGCTATAATAAAGGACGCAGAGAAATGAAAGCTATACATTTGAAAAAGAGAAAAAGGCAAGTAGCTTTTTGAATTGTTTAAAATGAAATCGTGAATAAAAAAAACAACAATAAACAAACTTAAAAAAGAGATAAAATAGAGAACAATTTGCTTAATCATTGTCCTTAGAGATTTTTAAAACTTGACTTATTACTAAATACATTGCAGCAAATACTACAAATAATGTCATTATATTTTCCCAATACGTGGTGTTAAATTTTGTATCTAACCAATTCCCAAAAAAATTACCTAACCAGATAGCTCCTCCCATTTGAAAAGCTACAGAGGTAAACCTTAAATATGGATTAAGCGATTTTTTTTGTTTCTTTTTCACTTTTAAAATCTTTTACAGTGCTTTTCATCACGCAAGAGACGTTAAAAGTTGCACCAGGTTCTACTGCTAATTTTTCAGTGATTACATCTCCTTCAATATATGCAGAAGATTTTAAAGTTAGTGTGCCAGTGAGTTTTAGTTGACCTATTAATTTACCTTCAAAATACGCATTAGAACTCTCTAAAGAACCATGTATTTCTCCTGTTTTTCCAACTACAACTTTACCTGAAGTTAATACATCTCCTTCTATAATACCATCTATTCTTATATCTCCTTCGCTATAAAAAGTTCCAACAATTTTGGTGCCTTTTGCTATTATGTTTTGAATTGAAGAGTTTTCGTTTTGTTTATTTTTTTTATTTTCAGAAAACATTGCTATTAAATTTAGGATTAGGCGAACTATAGGTTAGTTGTGTATACTTGTAGGTTTTTATGAATTTGAATAATTCTATAATTATTAGTTGATATTCCAAAATATGGACGCTCAATTTTTTCTCGTAATTCTTGAGTAAATAAGGCATTAAACGCTTTTGCTGTCTCTATACTTCTTAATCCGTGTACTACTAAAAATGTTTTGTCTTTATCGTAAACATCTATAGAAGTAGACATATTGTTATAATTAGCTTCAAATAGTGTCTCGTCTAAAGTTTTCTTAAAAGCATTCATTTCTTCTGTTTCAGAACTTGCAAATTGATAGACTACTTTGCACTTGGTTGCGCTTGCATCGTCTTGAAATTCTGATTTTTCTAATCCTTTTAAAGACTTATCTATAATGGATTGTGCTTGTACACCTTCTTCTGTATTTGCATAATTTACTGCAACATCGTTTAACGCTTTTTTGTAGGCATTAAAACCTTGCAATCTACCTTGCGCAAAAGCTTTTAATAATTGAAATTTAGGCACAATAGCGTCTCCTTCAAAAGTACTAGCATACAGTTCGCATTTTTTTATTACAGCTTCAAATTCTTGAGCTTCAAACTGTCTATACGTGTCTTCATAAATACTTTCTGGACTACTATCGTCTTTAGCTAAAGCTGTTTCAGGATTGCTTAAAATTTGTGCGTAACGCGACTCTGGGTAATTAGTAATAATGTCGTTTTTAAGTATTTCTGCATCTGCAGTATTTTCTAAAATTTCGTTTATTTTAAATAAATTGTATTTTGAAGGTAATATTAAGCGTTCTTCTGGATTGTTTTTTAACACCTTTGTAAACTTAGATTTAGCCAAGTCGTACTCTTTAAATTTCTCTTTGTAAATTAATCCTAATTGGTAATAGGCAAAATTACGCTCTTTAGAGATACTGTCTATTACTTTTTTATCTGAAGGAATTTGTTCTAAATAAAAATTAGAATCTAAGAATTTATCGCCTTCTGTACTTGCCAAATCTGTATTAGAGCCTGTTTCTGATTTTGTGTTTCTTGAACCGTCTGACCATCTCCATTCATCTTGATTTTCTCTGTCTCCCCAAATACGCTGAAATTCGTTTTTGCCATATGCAACCGTTTGGTCATTATAAAAATAAAATGATGAAGTATTTGTGTTTCCATTTTTAGGATTAACAATGTTTCCAGGATTTTTGCCTGCGTTATTTTGAGCCAAACCTGCTTTTTGTTTTTCTATTGCTAAACGTTCTGCTTCTGCCTCTTTTGCTAGCTTTAATTTTGCAACATAATCATCAAAATAAGCTTGTCGCTCTGAATTACTCATATTTACTAAACGAATTATGCTATCGTTTACTTCGGCTATACCTTCGTAATAAATAACATCGTCTAGATTTTCTCTTTTACGTTTAATAATACGATATGGCTTACTGTTTTTAACCATTTTAGTCATCGTACTATCAAAATAAGCTCCTGCAACTTTATAATTATTGTTATCGAAACTCATGTCTCCAAGAATCTCGTAATTTCTTGCCATTAAGATTTTATCTTGAGAATTTGTACGAAGCGACTTGTTGTAATATTCTATTGCTAAAGAATCTGAGTTTTGATTAGAGTGGTATTGCGCAACTTGATGGTATATTTGATCTAGAAAAGGTCTGTTTTCTCGATCTTCTTCTAAATCTGTTAAATACTCTATAAACTCTAGTTTATTTCCTTTGTTGTAATCGAAATTTTTTGCTTTTTCAACGTGAGCACTTATTAGGTATTTACGAGGGATTTTTCGATTTAAATCTATTACTTTATCAAACGCTAAGTTTGCACTGTCTTTATCTTTTAAAGCATTGTATAGCTGGCCTTCTATAAAGTAATATCTGCCTTCTTCGTTACGCTTTTTTGTTGCGTTTGCAGCAATTTTAATTTGGGCTAATGCGCTATCCAGAGACTGTGTGTTAATATAGGCTTGTGCCATTGTAGAAGTAGCATCTGCTAAGTCCTGTCCTTTTAACTCTACTTGTTCTATAAGTGTTTTAATATTTTTAATAGCTAACTCATTGTTCTCTAAACGTAAATTAGTTTTTTCTCTCCAAATTCTAGCTTGATTAATATTACTACTTGCTGGATATTTATATAAAATGTAATTGAATGCTTCTAATGCTGGCACAAAACGTTGGTCGAAATAACGTGCCTTTCCTAAAAGTAAATACGCTTCGTCTATTTGTGGATTATACTCTTTACCTTGAATATTCATACCATGTTTCTGTATGGCTTTTACAGCTTTCTCTTCTGCAGTATTAAAGCTTGGATTTTTAGATTCTCCAGGCATGAATAGTTCTTCTGAAACTTGCATACGCTCTATTGGTAAGATTTCCCAATAGTTATCTCTGTAAGCATCATTTAAAGTTTTTCTTCCTTGCTCTAGAGCGTTATATCCATTAAACAAGGTATTATATTCTGTAGTTACCGCATGAAAATTTCTAGTGATAAAGCTGTTTTTTTTACGCGAACAGCCTGTTATAACTAAGGCAGAAACTGCTATAAATAGTATGTGTTTTTTTACTGTTTTCAACGGTGTTGTATTTAGTCTAATACATAACTTTAAACTTAAACGAATATTGTTAGCTATTAGATAAGCACGTAAAAATAAGCATCTTTTTGAGTTTTAGCGAAAAAACGATAAGAAATTCTAGAAAAGCAAGTATTAGGTTTTAAAAGTTTTAAGTCGTTTAGGACTCTGTAACTCCAGAAAAATGAGCTTCTAATTCTTTTAAAGTAGCTTCACTTGTAGCTAGATCTTTAATTACTTCACCTTTTTCTAATACTACAATACGCTCACAAACATCTGTAACGTGCAATAAATCGTGACTTGACACCAAAACCGTTACACCTTGAGTTTTTGCTAAATCTTTAATAATCCCTTTTAATCTAATTTGTGTTGTTGGATCTAAATTTGCAAAAGGTTCGTCTAAAATTATAACTTCTGGATTACCAATAAGTGCGGCAACAATACCTGCTTTCTTTTGGTTTCCTTTACTTAAATCTCTTAAATATTTTTTTTGTTTAAGAATTTCGCCATGGAAAAAATCTTCAAATTGTGCTAAAATCGCATCTACCTCTTGTTTATTTTGTCCTCGAAGTTCGCCAATAAAATAAAAATACTCTTCGGCTGTTAAGTAGCCAATTAAAAAGGTTTCGTCTATAAAAGCTGAAGTAAATGGTTTCCAGTCTTCACTTTCGCTAACTAAAACGTTATTGTTTTTTATATGTCCTGTTGTAGGTTGAATAAGGTCTAAAAGCAAACTAAAATACGTTGTTTTTCCAGCACCATTATTACCAACTAAACCAAAGCTTTGTCCTTTTGGAATGTCTAAATTTTCTATGTTTAAAACCGTTACACCGTTGTAAGATTTTGAAAGGTTTGTAGTTGTTATCATTGCACTATTAATTATTTTGTTTGTAGGCAGCCAAAGTTTTATATTTTTCTGCTTTGTATATTTTTTCTATTATTTCGAAGACTTTGTTTTTAAACAAAAAGCCAAATAAACCAAAAACGGCAACCAATACAAAACCTAGCATTTCTCCTTGTATAAAATGTCCTACAGCGTAGATTATCATTGGTAATACTAATTTTGGGATAGTTAACAATAAGGTTTTTACATTAAAGGCTTTTTTGTCTCCAAAAGCTTTTTTGTTAGATGTTAAATCTATTGGAGTTTTAATATATGCGCCTCCCCAAAGTACAACATGAGAGTTTACACCTATATTGTAAATAGCTCCAACAACAACTGCTGCATAAGCTTGCCAACCAAAATAAAGGTAAAAGGATGCTAAAAGTGTTGATGCTATAGTTGCAATAACCATTAAATACCATTTTGATTCTAAATACTCTTTGTAACGAATATTTTGACTCATCATTAACGGATAGTATGCACTATCCCAACTTGGTACAAATTGCCCGAAACTAAACAGAAAGCCTCCTGAAATAAAAATTCCAGCAAAAACACGCCAAAAAGGGCCATCGTAGACTTCTACAGCTCCTGAAAAAAATAACAAGCCATAAAAAATAAAAACAACGCTCATGATTACTGTAGTTTTAGAACGTTTATTTCTTTTTATAAGTTTTATATCGTTTTTTAAAAAGGTTGAAACACTACCAAAACGATCTAACCAAGACATATTATCTGTCTCAGCAATGTCTACTTTTTTTGCTAATCCTGCATCAAGGTAAAAGTTTTTTCTAAAATAACTAAAGGCCATTTTATAAAGCACAAATGCTAAAACTAATGGAATTATTGCCAAATAAGGTCTATCGAAAAAGGCTTGAAAAATTGGTGCTGAATAAACAGTAATATCAAAAATATCATAATATATTAAACCTCCTAAAGTAATTAAAATGCCTATTATAGAATAGAATACAACGTCTTTACTATTTACAAAGATGTTGATAAAGTTATTACAGAAGAACAAACCTAATAAAGCTAAATGCCATCCTAAAACATTAACAAATTCGTGACCTCCTTTTAGAATTAAAACAATAGAAAACGGAATAAAAAAGAAACCATGTAGAATATTAAAAAAAGAGATAATGGTTTTATTAATACCAAAACTTACTATTTGATTTTTCTGCAACGGTAAATACAACAACGGTTTAATATTGACAATTGGCATTTTTTGTAAAAAATACCGGATCACTAAATCTACAGCTAAATAAAAAATAAGATACTTATTAATTACTTTTAAAGGATTTGGATCTACAAATTCTTCTATTATAAAGTAAGCACCTATGCCTATTCCAACTGCATATAAAAGCATAAAAAAGGCTCCCATAATCATAAATATTTTAAGCACAAGATTTACTTTAAAAGAGGCAGATCTAAAAAAAGACTTCCATTCTAGGCTAATAAAATGTTTGAGCATGATTTTAAGTTTGGTTCGTTACAAAGCTAAGTATTAAAAGTAGTCCATTTGTTACAAATAAAATTCTGGATAGGTATCTTTTAGTAACTTTTCTGCTTTACTTGGAAGTAATTCTAGACTTATATAGCTTATTAAAACCAAAACGGTAAAAGCTAAAGCTAGTCCACCAATTTTATAACTATTATTTATAGGAGAATCTGAAATGGTAAAGAAAACATGAATTTGAGCTAAAAACACTAAAACGGTTCCTCCAGCTTGTCTAAAAATTATATCTTCAAGCATCCATTTTTTATTTTTATGTTTAAATACTTTAATTAATGTATAGCTTTTATAGGTGCTCCAAACACCAATTGAAAGGTATAAAAACATTGAAAAATGTTGCGCAAAATTTGTTGTTAAAGCAAAAAAGAAAACAAAAAATAGTGTAAGTGTTATTACAATTTGCGGAATAGTAAACCATGTTTTAAATTCCTTCCATAAATAATATCTATAACGCTTTCCCATTACTTTTTGCTTTTGCTTACAGCATCCATAAATCCAAAAACACCAAATTTTTTAAAGGCTTTAGTTTTGGCTTCTTCAAAAGACAGCTGTGGTTGTTCTTGCCACATGGCTTCAATATCGTTTGCAAGATGGTCTACCAATTCGGTTTGTAAATCGTAATACTCTACATAGTGTTTTCTTGTAAAAGTGTATAGATTTTGTATTTGAATTTGTGATATTTTCATTTAAGATAATTTCAATTTATAAAGCGCTTTATTTTCTTTTAGGATTTTTAAATACAAATTCATTGAGGATCTTAGAAATGGATACATAATGACCAACATAATTACAAAAAACTCATAAGGTTTAGGCTCGGTTTTTTCGTAAAAGAAAGTAAGAGATTGTAATCCTAGGTTGTAAATACTCCAGTATAATATAGAAAAAGTGCCAACCATATTAAAGCTTAGGGACTTTTTTAGAGCTTTTTCTTCAAACGTATGGTAAAACCCATAAAATGTAGGAAGCATTAAAATTAATAACCCGCTAAATACTGTAATTTTAGGGAAATACTGAAAAACAGTTAAAACGAGACCAGAGAAAGCTAGATATTCAACTATAAACTTATAGTTTAACATATTGTTTTTAAAGGTTTTAATCGCTTGATTTCTATATTTTCTTCCTAATTCTTTCTGCTTTTGTTTTGTAAATTTTTCAAATCCTTTTTTATCTGCATATAAACCGGATTTCATTAATTTATGGTTATAAATACCATAAGTTTTTAAATTGTTTCCAAAACCTTGATGTACTTCTTGAAGTGCTGCGTTAAAAGAAAGACCTTTATTAGTCATTTTTTCTTCAACTGAATTAATGATATGGTCTAAGAGTTCTAAACGTACGTCCCAATATTTTACTTCGTTTTTAATGAGGTAATTTTCAATAAACCGTATTTCTTTTAAACTTAATTTAACCATTATTCTAAATTTAATTTAGGATTAACTAATGCTTGCATAGTTGCAATATAACTTGCTAATTCACTTAGTTGATGACTCGATTCTTTTTCTCCATTTTCTGTAATTTTATAATACTTACGCAAGCGATTATCTACTTTTTTCACCTCAACATCAAGCAACCCGTCAGCTTCTAGTTTGTGCAACGCTGGATATAAGGCGCCTTCTGTTATTTTTAATTCACCTTTAGTTAGTTCTTTAACTTTTTGGGTTATTTCGTAACCATACATTTTATCACTTTCGTTTAAAAGTTTTAAAATAATAGTAGTTAAACTGCCTTTATATAATTTAGAATTACTCATGGCTCAAATATACATAATTTTCTTATGCATAAAATACTTAGGTATTATTTTTTTCTTAATTCATTTTTATTAGTTTAAAGCTTCACTATTTTTACAAAAAAAACAAAACATGGCCCATTTTCATACATTATCTATTAAACACATTTTACGTCAAACCGATAAATGTGTAACTATTTCTTTTTCTGTTCCAGAGCAACTAAAACAAAATTTCAGCTTTATTGCTGGACAATATATTACGCTAAAAACAGTAATTAATGGCGAAGAAGTGCGTAGAGATTACTCTTTATGCTCCTCACCAAAAAGTGGAGAACTTACTGTTGCTGTTAAAGAAGTAGAACATGGCACGTTTTCTAAATACGCAAATAACACCTTAAAAGAAGGTGATGCCATAGACGTTGCAGAACCTCAAGGACGATTTACTTTTACTCCAGATAGTTCTAAAACAAGAACTGTAGCTGCTTTTGCTGCTGGAAGCGGTATTACTCCTGTATTAAGTATTGCAAAAACAGTTTTAGAAGAAGAGCCTAACAGCACTTTTATTTTGGTTTATGGTAATAAAACAAGTGAAGACACTATCTTTTTTAATGAGTTGCTTAAACTACACCACAATTACAAGGATCGTTTCTATATAAAATTTGTATTTAGTCAAGCGCAAGAACCTGATGCTTTATTTGGACGTATTGAAAAAAGCACTGTAAATCTTATTGTAAAAAATAAATACAAGCACACCACTATAGATGCTTTTTACCTTTGTGGTCCTGAAGCCATGATACATACTGTAAAAGATGTATTAACCCAAAATAACATCTCTAAAGACCGAGTATTTTTCGAACTTTTTAAAGTTGCTAAAACAGAGCAAGCGATTGAAAACTCAGTAAATAAAGGAGAAACTGAAATAAAAGTAATTGTGGACGACGAAGAGGAAACGTTTGTAATGTCACAATCTCAAACTATTTTAGAAGCTGCTTTAGATAAAGATATAGATGCACCTTACTCTTGCCAAGGTGGTATTTGTAGTAGCTGTATTGCCAGAATAACTGAAGGCGAAGCGACCATGAGGCAAAACAATATTTTAACAGATAATGAAGTAGCAGAAGGTTTGGTGTTAACTTGCCAAGCGCATCCTACAAGCTCAAAAATTGTTGTAGATTATGATGATGTTTAAAAAGCACTCTGTTAGTGTTTAAGTCTTAAAAAATAGAATTTGTTTTTATAAAACAGATTCTATTTTTTTTATAACAGTTTCAGGTGCAATAGTTCGTGAGGCTTCTTTATAATGTTCAGGGTACTTGTTTCCATAAATAGAGGTTGGTATTAATGGAAACTGCTCTCTATTAGCTAGTATATTATGTGATTGTGGTTGATTAAATGGCGAAAAACCAGCAAATGGATGTGTAACATTCCAAATCGTTATTACTTTTTTTCCTAACATTGCAGCAATATGTGCATTTCCAGAGTCCATAGATAGCATAACATCGAGGTTTGAAATGACTTGCAACTCCTCAGTTAAAGTTAATTTTCCTGCCAGATTAATAACATTATCATATTTATTTTGAAAACTATTTAATGTTTTAATTTCTTCTGGTCCTCCACCAAATAAAATAACTTTATGTGTTTTAGATAATTCTTGAATAACACGCTCTAATAAATCTAATGGATACATTTTAGATTGGTATTGAGCAAAAGGCGCAATACCTATCCAGTGTTTATTATCTTTTACTAACAGTGTTTGCGTACTATCTTTAAGTTTTAATTGTTTAGGAAAAGTAAGATTACTGAGCGCTAAAGTGTAGCCTAAGTTTCTAAACACATCTGCATACCGCTCGTGTGTTGTTTTTAATTGCTGAAATAATTTTCCTGAAACTAAAGCTTTTTTATCGTTTCGGCCTTTATCTATTTGCTTGAAAGTCTTTCCAAAGAAAAAAAACTTTAAAATCTTAGTTCTTAAAACATTGTGCAAATCTGCAACTTGATTTATTCCAAGATGCTTTAGTTCTCTAGAAAGTTTAAAAAGCCCGATAATACCTTTATGCTTTCCTTTTAAGTCTGCAGCAAAGACTGTTACATTTTCTAAATCTTGAAAAAACGGTTTAAAAAATGGTCTCGTTAAAACAGTAAGTTTAACCTTAGGATGTTGTAGTGTAAAAGCACGTAAAACAGGAACACACATAGCAACGTCTCCCATTGCAGAGAGACGAATAACTAAGATGTGTTTTGGTTTTGGCATATTAAAATACTTGCTTTGTATAGCAAAAACGCCATCGTGTAGATGATATTCCTGACTTGGCAGGCATAAATTACTTCTGTCCTCTTAAAACAGGATTTAACTCATCGTCATTATACATTTTCATTTGCTTATACACTTTCATGTACTTATCTCCAACAGCTATATCTTGTAATAGCGTATCTATTGCTGAGGACAAATCGACTTGTTGATCTAGTAAAATATCTAGTTTTTTTTGGCAAGTCGCTTTATGAGAATCTGAAGCATCTGTTCTTGTCGCCTCTTCTTTCATATGATACACTTTTAAAGCAAGAATAGAAAGCCTATCTATAGCCCAAGCTGGACTTTCTGTATTAATAGTTGCAGTCTCTTTAACAACAACATCGTTATGGCGTTCTAACAAATAACTGTCGATATATTCAACCATATCTGTTCGGTCTTGGTTAGAGGCATCTATTTGACGTTTTAATTTTAGCGCTGCAACAGGATCTATTTGTGGATCGCGAATAATATCTTCGTAATGCCATTGCACTGTATCTATCCAACATTTTCTATATAGTAAATGTTCTAATAAATGAGAGTCTTTATCGTATTCGTTTATAAATGGTTGATCTACGCTATTTATAACGTGATATTTTTCAATAACGTCTTGAAATATTTTATTGGCTTTACTGGTAAACATGATTTTTTATTTTAATATACAAATATAGTTCTAAATAATTAACTTTACATTCCAACTGTTATTTCAAACCTATGCTTACTCATAATTTATCTGAAGAAAATTCAATTTTAAACACTTTTATTGCTGAAATACGTGATGTTAACATTCAAAAAGACAGTATGCGTTTTAGGCGAAATATAGAACGTATAGGTGAAATATTAGGTTATGAAATGAGTAAATCTTTTAGTTTTGAACCTAAAAAGATAACGACTCCATTAGCTGAAACTGAAGTGCAAACCATAGAAAACGAGGTCGTTTTATGTTCTGTATTAAGAGCTGGTGTGCCTTTACATAATGGCTTATTAAACTATTTTGATACTGCCGAAAATGCTTTTATTTCTGCCTATAGACATCATTTAGAAAAACCTGAAACATTCGAAATTGTTGTCGAGTATTTAGCGTGCCCAAGTTTAGAAGGTAAAACATTAATTCTTGCAGACCCAATGGTTGCAACAGGACAATCGCTATTGGCTACTTTTGAAGCCTTGAAACCTTTTGGTACTCCAAAAGAAATTCATTTAGCTGCTGTAATTGGAGCTCAAGAAGGGATTGATTTTGTAGCTAAAAATTTTCCAGAAAACACCCATTTATGGATTGCTACAATAGACAAATATCTTAATAGTAAAGGTTATATTGTTCCTGGCTTAGGTGATGCAGGAGATTTAGCTTTTGGAGAGAAATTACAGCATTAATAAAACAAAAGGTAGTACTAAAAGTGCCAAAAAAAAGACTTCTTTAAACCATTTTTCTTCTATAGTTTCTATATAGTTTGAAATAATAATACTTAAAGGTGCGAACAAAAATAAAAATTCACTACCATCTTTTTTATTAGCAATAATTAAAACTATTGTAGCGATTATACAGGCTACAAATACTACTTTGTATGAAGGTCTATAGGTTTTTGCTTTCTTTTTTAAATCTTTTAAATAAAACAAGGAGGACCATAAGCCAAATGACAGCAACACTGTAATTACTGTAATAAATTGAACAGAATTATAGGCTGTAAAATTATATCCTACAATTGGATTTATATTTAGGGTTGTAAAAAAATCGTTGTTGTAAAGTAGCGAAAAACCAACTGCAATTATTACCGTAGCCGTTAATCCTAAAAAAGGAATAAGCCATTTTTTAATTTCGGATTCTGCATAAAATAAAAGTGCACTAAAAATGAGTAGAAAAAACAGAATCGACCAAAAATAAAATACGCTTGCCAAACCAATTAAAAAGCCTGCATCAAATAGTTTTTTTACGTGTTCTTTTTGGGTTCTTAAACTAAGAATACGTCTTAAAGCTAAAAGCACAAAAAAATTAGATAATACAATTTCCCAGTCTGTAAGCACCTGTGGTATAGTTAATAAAAACGAACTAAACAATAAAATTTCGGTATTACCTTTTATAGATAATGAGTTTTTAGAAACTATAAAATCTACTAATAAAACCGATAAAAAGCAACACAAGAAAACAGCAAAAAATTTAAAAGCTGACACTGTGTTAAAATTAAAATCACTGTGCTTATTAATTGCTATAAACAACGCTAATAAGCACCACGAAAAAACAACTAAAAAATTAATTGGTTTAGATTTTGTAAAAATACTTGTTATCATTATCTGTTTTTGTATTTTTGTGTTTTAATAATATACTACTTATGAAAGATTTTTTTTACGGCATACAAGACTTTTTTGTAAATGTTGCTTTTGCACCATACGATATGTTTAGAGCATTAGAACTAGAAAACTGGTTTGCAGCAAATGCTGTTAACTGGCTTTTTGCAATTATTGGAATGGCAGCTTTTGTATACTGGATGCTGCAATTAAAATCATTTAGTAGTAATAATGAGGAAGATAAAAGTATCACTTCTCATTCTTACTTATAAATCGAAACCAATATCTTTTCTATAATTCATCTTATCAAAATGTAGTTTTTCTATGTTTTGATAAGATTTTTTTATGGCCTCTTGGTACGTTTTTCCATAGCTAGTTATTGCCATTACGCGTCCACCAGAGGTTACGATTTTATTGTCTTTTATTTGTGCTCCAGCATGAAAAACGATAGAATCCTCTACGTTTTCTATACCAAAAATTTCTTTTCCTTTCTCGTAAGCTTCTGGATAACCTCCAGAAACAAGCATAACTGTTGTTGCAGCGCGCTCGTCTATTTCAATATCAATTGTATCTAAAGTTTGATTAGCTACTGCTTGAAAAACCTCTACCAAATCATTTTTTAAACGTGGTAAAACGACTTCTGTTTCAGGATCACCTAAACGCACATTATATTCTATAACAAAAGGATCGGCTCCCACTTTAATTAAACCAATAAAAACAAAGCCTTTATATGGTAAATTATCTTTTTGTAATCCGTTAATAGTTGGTATTACAATACGTTCTTTAATTTTAGTCATGAAAACGTTATCTGCAAAAGGTACAGGAGAAATGGCTCCCATTCCACCAGTATTTAAACCAGTATCACCTTCACCAATACGCTTATAATCTTTTGCTGTAGGTAGAATTTTATAATGTTTACCGTCTGTTAATACAAAACAGCTTAATTCTATACCATCTAAAAACTCCTCAATAACAACTTTAGCACTAGCATTACCAAATTTAGAATCTACTAGCATGGCTTTTAGTTCGGCTTTGGCTTCTTTAATATCTTCTAAAATAACCACTCCTTTTCCAGCTGCTAAACCATCTGCTTTTAATACATAAGGTGGTTTTAGTGTCTCTAAAAACGCATAACCATCTTCAACAGTATTGGCATTAAAACTTTGGTAAGCTGCTGTTGGTATGTTGTGCTTAATTAAAAATTCTTTAGCAAATTCCTTACTACCTTCTAATTCGGCTGCAGCCTTTTGTGGCCCAATAACCGCAACGTTTTTAAGCGCTTCGTCATCTAAGAAGAAATCATGAATACCTAATACTAAAGGATCTTCTGGGCCTACAATAACCATGGAAATATTATTGTTTAATACAACCGTTTTTATAGCTTGAAAATCAGTTACGCTAACAGGAACATTAGTGGCAATTTCGGCAGTTCCAGAGTTGCCAGGAGCAACATAAAGGTTTCTACAGTTGTTGCTTTGTGCAATTTTCCAAGCGATGGTATGTTCTCTTCCGCCTGAGCCAAGTATTAAAATGTTCATAGTTGTAGTTGTTTGGGCAAAAATAATTATTTACTTTACAAATTCATATTTATAATTTTTTCTTTTGAATCTATTTAATCTTTCATTAAAACTAAAAGGCTTTCCAATACATAAAGCAAAGCTTGCTTTGGAGAAAATTAAGGTGTTATCTCCTAAAGAGAAAACACAATATATCTTAGATAAAAGAACAGAAATTGTAACCCATCATTTACAACACAATCCGTTTTATAAAAAATTTGCAGCACATGCAAATGTGAAAGATTGGAACAGTATTCCTGTTTTGACTAAACGTGATTTACAGCAACCTTTAAATAATAGGCTTTCTAGTGGTTTTACAAAAAAAACTGCCAAATAAATAATACATCTGGTTCTTCTGGTTATCCGCTTTCGTTTGCTAAAGATCAATTTTCTCATGCTTTATCTTGGGCTGTTTTTATGGATAGATACCGTTGGCATGATTTAGATTTAAATAGTTCTAAGCAAGCGCGTTTTTAAGGTGTTCCTTTAAATAAAATGAGTTATTATAAAGAAAGACTAAAAGATAAATTGAGTAATAGGTTTCGGTTTTCGGTTTTTGATATGAGTGATAAGCAACTCGCTAAAAATGTAAAATTATTTGGTAATACTAACTTTGAATACCTTTATGGTTATTCTAATGCATTAACACTTTTTGCAAAATATTTAGAACGCAAAAATAGTGTTTTAAAAGACAACTGTGGCAGCCTAAAAGCTTGTATAGCTACCTCTGAAACTTTGTTTGAAAACGATAAAAAACTTCTAGAAAAACAATTTGGAGTACCAGTAATTAACGAATACGGTTGTGCCGAATTGGGCTTAATTGCTTTTCAAAATAAAGACGATAAATGGATTATTAATAGTGACGATTTATATGTTGAAATTCTGGATAAAAATAACAATATCTTGCCTTTTGGAAATGAAGGAAGAATAGTTATTACGTCTCTGTATAACAAAGCACATCCTTTTATTCGCTACGATTTAGGTGATATTGGTACGCTTTCAAAATCAAGCACCTTACATCAACCAATTCTAGAATCTTTATCAGGAAGAACCAACGATACATTAAACTTGCCAAGCGGAAAAACTGCTGCTGGTTTTACCATGTATTATGTTACTAAAACGGTTATTGAAGACACTTCTAAAATAAAAGAGTTTATGCTAGAACAATTTAAACTCGATACATTTAAAGTGAGTTATGTTGCAGACGAAGCACTAACTGAAGTACAAAAAGCTACTGTAAAAAAAGCGTTAGATGAGTATTTAGAACCTGGTTTAACCGTTTCTTTTGAAAGAAAAGAAAGCTTAGAGCGAGCTAAAAGCGGTAAAGTAAAACAGTTTATTTCTTACGTAAAGTAATTGTTTGTTTGCTTTTTATAAAAAAATGTTCGTATAGAAAAATAAGCATATAATAGATAGATTTAATTGTAGAAAAACTAAGGCCTTTTTTATAAACCCAATAATTGTATTTTAACAATTCTAATTTGTTAGAAGATATAGAGTTGTCTCTAACACGGTAAAGTGCTAGAGATTCTTCCAAGCTTTTAGCTGGTTTACCTGAAAGTTCTATAGCTTTTAACCATAATAACCAATCTTGGCGTTTGCGCAGATTAGGCGCTTTTACTTTGCCCAGTTTCTTTGCGTTGTAAATTCCTGTTAAGTTACCTATATAATTACTTTTTAAATATTTCTTATACGTTAAAACAGGTAGTGCTTTTATTAATTTGTTTAAAGGTTTACCTTTTTCGTCAATTTGCTCGTAACTACAAAAACAGACCTCACAACCTTGATCTTGCATAAAAGCGATCTGTTTCTCTAATTTTTTAGGTTTCCAAAGATCATCTGCATCTAAAAACGCGATGTAATCACCTTTGGCTGCCATTACGCCTTTGTTTCTAGATACTGCAGCACCTTGGTTCTCTTTGTTTTTAATAAGCTTAATTTAGTTGTTTCCTGCAATAAAATTATTTACAATAGTAATAGTGTTATCTGTAGAACAATCGTCTATTAAAACAAGCTCCCAATTGGTATAAGATTGTTGTAAAACAGAATGAATTGTTTGAATAATAAACGCTTCCGAATTATAAAGTGGTGTTATTATAGAAACGAGTTGGCTCACAATTAATAGGCTTTTTCTTGACCTCTAAAAATATTTAAAGTAGTTTGAATTATTATTTTAACATCTAATAATAGAGACCAGTTTTCAATATAAAAATTATCGAATTTTATACGGTTAATTATGTCTTCGTCATTTTTAATTTCACCTCTATAACCTTTTATTTGGGCTAAGCCAGTGATTCCTGGTTTTACATGATGACGAAAAATAAAATTATATTTATCTATTTTTTTAGAATAGTCTTCAGTATAAGATAACATATGTGGTCTTGGTCCTACAACTGACATATCTCCTTTAAGAACATTAATAAATTGTGGTAACTCGTCTATACTTGTTTGGCGTAGAAACTTGCCAATTTTAGTAAGCCTGTTATCGTTTTGCTTAACGTAAGTGCCTTTAACTTCTTTAACTGTTCTTAGTGATCTAAACTTATAACAATTAAATTCTTTATAATTTATTCCATTACGCTTATGCTTATAAAATAAAGGGCCTTTAGATTCAATTTTTATTAAAATAAATAAAAGAACGGAAACCCAAGACAAAATAAAAACAATAATAAATATCGAAAACAAAACATCGAAAGTTCGTTTTACTAATTTATTAAAATCATGATTTATTGCGACTTGTTGTATGGACAACACAGGAAGATAATTGTAAAAATCAGTTTTTAAACGCTTAGATAATAGCTTTTTAGTTTCAGGAATAAATTTAATATTACAATGATGGATATTGGCATACTTTACAAATTCGTTTACTTGGTTTTCAGTAAGTTCATCTATAGCACAATACACTTCATCAATACCATCATTAGCTTCTAAAAAAGAAAAACTTTCTTTTAAATTTCCGGTAATATCTTCTGCTTTACTATTACTAAAACGCGCTAATAGTTTGTAGCCTAGTTCTTTTTTTTGAAGAAAAATTGTTTTTAATTCGTTTGCTCCTTCAGTGTCGCCAATAATAACAACTCGTCTTACGTTTCCTTTTAATTTTAATCTATAAGCTCTAAGCATATAATAGCTTAAAAGTTTTATAAAAGCAATGATTGCAAATGAAGATGTTAAATATTTAAAGGTTATAAAAGCCTGAATGTTAACACTTCTAAAAATACCAATAAATGCGTATACTAAGATTGAAAATATTAGAAACTGTTTAACTAAAAGTGATAAAATATTTAATGCTGAAGTGTATCTATAAACACTATAAAAACTAATAAAAGACGTTGAGAACATCCAGAATAAAAAGGAATAAACAATGTAAAGAAGGTGTTTGTTATTTAAGTAAGCCGAAGAGAAAAAGTGTAAGTTTTCTTCATTAAAATTAAACGAATAAAACGCAAGAAAATTAATAACAAAAAGGTCGAAAAACACTAAAAGTGGTCTTATTAACCAAGAATATCTTCCGCGTATGTATTCCATTTGCTACTTGTTATTATAACTTGAAAAGTCTTTGTGTTCGCTTTTATAGAGTTCATCTTTACTTAGACTTTTAAAATAATCAAAGGTAATTTTCATACCTTCTGCTCTTCCTACTTTTGGTTGCCAACCTAGCAACGTTCTCGCTAAAGTAATATCTGGTTGCCTTTGCATAGGATCATCAACAGGTAAATCTTTATAAATTACTTTCTGTGTTGTATTTGTAAGTTTAATAATTTCCTCTGCAAAATCTTTTATTGTAATCTCGTTTGGATTTCCAATATTAACAGGATGACTATAGTCGCTTAATAGTAACTTATATATACCTTCAACCTGATCGTCTACATAGCAAAACGAACGTGTTTGCAATCCATCTCCAAAAACGGTTAAATCCTCTCCTCGTAATGCTTGTCCCATAAAAGCAGGGATTACACGACCATCGTTTAGTCTCATTCTTGGTCCATAGGTATTAAAAATACGAACTATACGTGTTTCTAATCCATGAAATCTATGGTAAGCCATTGTTATAGATTCTTGAAAACGTTTAGCTTCATCATAAACACCTCTTGGGCCAATGGTGTTTACATTTCCATAATACTCCTCTGTTTGAGGATGCACCAAGGGATCTCCATAAACTTCTGATGTTGAAGCAATAAGTAATCTAGCTTTTTTGGCTTTTGCTAAACCTAGTAAATTATGGGTTCCTAAAGAGCCTACTTTAAGTGTTTGAATTGGGATTTTAAGGTAATCTATAGGGCTTGCAGGAGATGCAAAATGTAAAATGTAGTCTAAATCTCCATCTATGTTAATAAACTCTGTTACATCATGTTTAATAAAGCTAAAATTAGGATGGTCTTGAAGATGTACTATATTTTTAATATCTCCAGTTATAAAGTTATCCATACCAATAACATGATAGCCTTCTTTAATAAAGCGATCGCACAAATGTGAGCCTAAAAATCCTGCTGCTCCAGTTATTAATACTTTTTTTAAACTCATTATCTTCCTATTGATACGTATTTAAAACCTTCGTTTTCAATGTCTTTAACATCGTATAAATTACGACCATCAAAAATAACATTACTGTTCATTGCTAGCTTCATTTTGTCTGTATTTGGTGTTCTAAAAATACTCCATTCGGTACAGATTACTAAAGCGTCTGCATGTTCTATGGCTTGATACATACTTTCTGCATAGTTAATTTTATCGCCCAACTTTCTTTTAACATTTGGCATAGCCTCGGGATCGAAAGCTGTAATATTAGCACCAAATTGTAATAAGCTATCTATCATGAAAAGTGCAGGCGCTTCTCGAATATCGTCGGTTTCGGGTTTAAAGGCTAATCCCCAAATAGCGATATTTTTTCCTTTTAAATCGTTATTAAAATGAGACTCTATTTTAGGAATTAATACAAGTTTTTGTCTTGCATTAACGTTAATCACTGCGTCTAAAATTTGAAAATTATAATTATTATCTTTTCCAGATTTGTGCAGTGCTTTAACATCTTTTGGAAAACAAGAACCACCATAACCAATGCCTGGGAATAAGAAGCGTTTTCCTATTCTAGAATCTGTTCCCATTCCTATTCTTACCTTATCGACATCTGCACCAACCTTTTCACAAAAATTAGCAATCTCATTCATGAATGTTATTTTTGCTGCTAAAAAGGCATTTGAGGCATATTTAGTAAGTTCTGCAGACTTCTCGTCCATAATAATTATTGGGTTTCCTGAGCGCACGTATGGCTTGTATAGTTTTTCCATAAGCTTAATAGCTTTTTCGCTACTTGCGCCTACAACTATACGTTCTGGTTTTAAAAAATCGTCTACGGCAAATCCTTCTCTTAAAAATTCTGGGTTAGACACCACATCAAAATCTACAGTTGCATTTTTAGCAATAGCTGCTTCTACTTTTTCTGATGTACCAACTGGTACAGTACTTTTATCGACAATTACTTTATAGTCTTTTATAAGTTTCCCAATATTGTTTGCTACTCCTAGAATATACTTTAAGTCGGCCGAACCATCTTCATCTTCTGGTGTTGGTAAAGCTAAAAATATAATATCTCCATGTTCTAACCCTTCAGCCAAACTAGTAGAAAACCTAAGGCGATTGGCTTTTATGTTTCTTTCAAACAATACATCTAAATGCGGCTCATAGATAGGGACTTTACCTTGCTGCATTTGTTTTACTTTATTTGCATCTATATCTATACAAAGGACGTCGTTTCCTGTCTCTGCCAAGCATGTTCCAGTTACTAAACCTACGTATCCTGTGCCTATTACTGCTATTTTCATTTAAAAAATTATACTGTTATATTAAAAAAACGCTTCAAGTTAATGAAACGCTAGAATTAAGATTAATTATAGTTTAAACTATCTTTTTATCTAGTCTTTCGAAATCTGAATTCATACTTAAAAACTCTGGTACGATGTCTTTCATTTTAAGTACTATTTCATTTTTGGTACCTTCTTTGGCTATATCTGCGAGATCTAAAATTAGCTTGTTAATTATGTTGTAATCATAGCTTTCTATTTTGGCTATCATTATTTTTTCGTTGTACGTTGGTAAAGTTTGACAGTTGTCGTTTAAAAGCTCTTCGTATAACTTTTCTCCTGGTCTTAAACCTATAACTTTAATATCTATTTCTTTATAAGGTGTAAATCCAGCTAGACGAATTATCTTTTTTGCTAAGTCGATAATTTTTACTGCTTCTCCCATATCAAAAATAAAAACTTCGCCTCCATTTCCCATTGCTCCTGCTTCTATTACCAGTTGGCAAGCTTCTGGAATAGTCATGAAGTACCTAATAATGTCTGGGTGTGTTATGGTTAATGGTCCTCCTTCTTCAATTTGTTTTTTAAACAAAGGAACTACAGAGCCATTAGAACCTAATACATTACCAAACCTTGTGGTAACGTATTGGGTTGTAATTTTGTTATCTGTTTTTAATTTTTCTTGTAATGCTTGAATATATATTTCTGCAATACGTTTTGATGCTCCCATGACGTTACTCGGGTTAACAGCTTTATCTGTAGATACCATTACAAATTTTTCGGCTTTGTATTTATAAGCCATATCTGCCATATTTTTTGAACCTACAACATTTGCAAAAACTGCTTGAGCTGGATGTTTTTCCATTAAAGGTACATGCTTATATGCTGCTGCATGATAAACAACATTAGGTTTATATGTTTTAAAAACATCATCTATAATATCTCTATTTCTTACATCTGTTATAATAGCTTCAAAATCTAAATTTGGAAAATTTTGATTTATTTCATGTTGAATGCGATATAGAGGTGTTTCTGCATTATCTAAAATTAAGAGTTTTTTAGGTTTATAATTAGCAACTTGTCTAACAATTTCACTGCCTATTGATCCTGCTCCTCCTGTTACTAGAATACATTTATTATAAATTTCTTTTGCTACTAGCTTGTTGTCTAATTTTATTGGTTCTCTTTCAAGAATATCTTCAATTTGAATTTTTTCAATTTGGTTAGATAAGCTTTTATTGTTTTCTATACCTGAAATTAAAGGCGCTCTAAAGACTTTAAAATTATATTCTAAACAATTGTCTATAATTTCTATGCTTTCTTCTTTAGATAGTTTATTATCTGCTATTATTAATGCTTGAGCACCATTTGCTCTTAAGGTTACGGCTACTTTTCTATGTAAGTGTACAATTGGAAGCCCTAATATTTCTTTACTTTTATTTTTCCCTTCTTTATCAATAAAACCTAAAACACTATATCTTAAAGGTTTTTCAGACTTTAATGCTGAGGCAATAGCAATTGCATTCTCGTCTGTACCTAAAACCAATACATTTATTTGATCTTCTGAATGTTGGAAGTTGATATAGACTTCGAAAACTTGTTTTACTAATATTCTAAATAAAAATAACCCACAAAATGATATTATTGAGTAGACTAAAATCTCTGGAACTAGAAAGATACTAACCTCAGTAATTACAAAATATAAATAGTGAATACCTAAGGTTGTAATTAATGTTGCCGCAGATGCTAAAAAAAATTTTACTGCATCTATAAAGGTAGAGTGCCTTATTAAACCAGCATAAGTTCTAAAAAATATAAAGAATATAATGTTTACAAATACAGCTATTAATTCTTGAACTGTTGGAAGGTAGGATATGTAAAGAGAAGAGTTCTGTAGGTTTCCAATAATAATTTTAGTTATAACTAAAGCTATTAATAAAATAGTGCTGTCAAAACATAGTATTGCCCATCGTGGCAAATAGTTAATATTTTTAAAATCTATCTTTTTTCGACTAGATTCTAAAACTTGAAACAGTGCTTGTTTTAATTTTCTAAACATTTAGACTATTATAATTGGGACTACAAATATCATAATTATAATTACAATATAGAAATATAACCGCGTTTTACAAGTTAAATACGTATTATAAGACTATTTTAAGCTTTTTACCACTTTAGAAATTCGATCTCTTTCTTGTTGCGTAAGATTAGAACCACTCGGTAGACATAATCCTTTCTTAAAAAGCATTTCGCTAATATTTGAGCCGTAATAGGTTTGAGGTATTGTGAATTGAATGTCCATTCTAATGATATTTGGTGTACTATATTTAGAATGAAGCATTCCTTGCTTTATAATAAACCACTACTCTTTTTTATGGTTCTCTTTTTTATCTTTATATATATTATTGACAATAATAACGCCAAAATAGATAAAACTACTAATGGATTAATGGAATTCGTTAAACTTAATACCAATAGTATATTAATACTTATTTGTATAAAAAAATAATAGGTGGACACTTTTAAATGATCTATTTTTAAGTTATTTGCTAGTAGTTGATATAAATGTCGGCTATGTGCTTCAAAAATATTTTCTCTTCTATATAGACGTTCTAATATTGTCCATACACCATCTGTTAAATAGACTGTAAAAATTAATAAAACTGATAAATTATTTGAAGCTAAATATAATTTTAAAACAAAATATATTAGAGAAAAACCAATAGTTATACTGCCAATATCACCAGCAAAACAGATAGCTTTTTTTCTAAAGTTAAAAAACCCAAAAACTAATATAGAAATTATTAATGTTATTAAAAGGTTATTTTCTGTAAAGACTATATAATACTTATTTAAATAAAGTAACGTTGAATAGCTTACTAAAGCGTTTAAAAATGTAATCCCATTTATGCCATCCATAAAGTTATAGATGTTCAAAAAACCTATAGAAAATAAATATATAAATATTATAAATAAAATACCTGCAAGTGAACTATCTGAAAATAAATTTAGACTATAAAATATTAATAAAAATGCTATAAAGTGAGTTATTAACCTAAGTTTTGAAGACAACTTAATTAAATCATCAATAAAACTTATTATTGCCACTAATAATGTTGCAGAAAGAAAAAAATAAAATTGGAAACTTATTGAATGGAAAAATACAGCATAGATTATAACTGAAACAGCAACTATAATACCTCCACCTCTTAAAGTGGGGTTTTTATGTGCACTCCTATGATTTGGAGTATCTTTAATGTTTTTAATTCTTGCAATTTTTAGATACAAAAGTTCTATTAAAAATAGTGAAATTGTAACAACTATAAACTTTACTATCATAAATTAATTTATTGTTTGTTTTAATGGGAATAATAATTCATTTAGATGATATTAAATAAAGAAGAAAGCCATACTATTTTTTAACTAGTAATATTTCAAAATTCCATTAATTCCCCAATGTATAGTGTAATATACTGAGGCAAAAAAACTTAACCCTTCTACATTTCTTAAGAAAGAATAGTGCTTCAATATTAATTTGTGTTTACTACTTGTTGCTGAAGCTTTACTTTGCCTGTAGAATGCTAATTCCTCTTTCAAAGGGATAGATTTATGTCCTAACTTTAAAATAGAAAGCCATAATCCATAATCTTGTTTTCTCATTAATACAGGCATATAGTGCTTTCCTATTTTCCTAACATCATACATTGCAGTTAGACAGCTAATTTCTGTTCTCTTTAATAATTTTTTATAGCCAACAGGTTTATCGCTTACATGGTATGTTTTCTTAATTATATTTCCTTTCTCATCTATAAAACCGTAGGATGAATGTGAAAATGCTGCATTTGTTTTATTCATGAAAGAAACATGTCTTTCTAATTTATTTTCCACCCAAATATCATCACTATCTAAAAAGGCAATAATACCCCCTTTTGCTTCTTTAATAGCCTTATTTCTTGCTACTCCAGAACCTGAGTTTTTATCTAATAAATAAAGTTTAAATCTATCGTCATTTCTTAGGTGCCTTTTAACGATTTCTACTGAGTTATCCGTTGAACAATCGTCAACAAAAATCATTTCCCAGTTAGTATAAGTTTGGCGCTTTACGGAAGCTATTGTATATTCTAAAAACTCAGAAGAATTATATAAAGGCGTAATTATAGAAACTAGATTTTCGTCTTTCATTTTATTTCATCTTAAAAAACCACTTCCTTTGGTGGTGGTTATATTCTTATGGCTATGCATAAAATGAAACAGTTTTTTGTTTCAATCAGAGGCAACCATTTGTTTGCGTATTGTTTGTAAAAGCCCCTTTCTAAGAAGGTGTGATTTTTACTTATTACTAGTTGATAGTGTTAAACCCGCATTACGCATTAGAGATTAGAATTGTTAATTTTAAAATTTCACAAATCACTGATGTATAGTTTATTGTAATCGATGTTTCTATTGCTTTGCAATAGAAACTATTTAATCCTTCAAGGTATTAAGTTAGTTTTAAATGCAACAATAACACCAAGTGTTTGGGTAAATGTTAAGTTTCTAATGCATAATTCAGGTTAAAGTAAATTCGGTATTCATATTTACAAAAAATATTAGTTTATGAGCAAAGAGATTAAGTAACCATATTATTAAACAACAAAAATACTTTTTATTTTTTTAAAAATTATAATATACTATGAATTACCTTCACAAATGATTAATTTCGAGCCTTAAACAACCACAAAATGAAATTTTATATTATATTATTTGTCACCCTTATTTTCTCTTGTAAACAAAAGACTTCGAAAGATGAAGTTCATTCTACTGTTTTGGATAGCTCCAATCGCAAAAAAATTTCACTCAAAAACGAGGTTTTTCATTTTCAATCTAATAAAAATGAATATGAAAGAAAAAATGCTGATATTTTTGGAAACTATGTAACAGATCGATTTAATAAGAAAAATGAATCTATAAAACTTGATGGTATAAGTGATTTTATAGAAATTTACAATATGCCACAATTAAACCCTAAAAACGAAATAACTATTTCAACTTGGTATAAACCAGACTCTTACAAAGGTGTTGGGCAAAACGCTATTATTTGGAAAGGTAGCAAAAGTAGTGAGGCGCCTTACTGTCAATATTTTTTTAGTTCAACTGGAAATTTATATCGAAAAAACCCTGGCTCTTTTAAACTCGGCTTTTCTATTGATGGTAAATTTAATCGTTTAACCACTAAAGAAAGAATATGGGAACCAGGCAAATGGTATAATTTAATAGGAACTTTTGATGGTACAAAAATGAAATTTTATGTAAATGGGAATTTAGTGTCGCAAAGAAACGTAAATGGAGAATTAGATGTATATGAAACTCCCTTATTAATTGGGAAAACCCCATATAAAGAATATTATACTTCTGGGGAGTATGATGATTTAAGGATTTTTAATAGAGCCTTAAATCAAGAAGAAGTATCTCTTTTATCTACTGAGAAATAATATTTTTCTCCTTTTCACTTGTTTTTTGTCTTTTAAACTTAAAAGACAACAATATAATATTACAAAGCAAATTAAACCTGAATATCTATTAAAAACAGATTCGAAAAAGAAGTTTAAATTAAATATTAAAAACACATAAATATTTAATAGTTTAAATTTATTATTAGAACTTAATAGCTTTACTTGTATTAATAAAAAAACTAATATTCCAAGTATTCCACATTCAATAAAAATTTGAAAATATTGGTTATGAGAATTTAATCTATTTCTAAAAGGAATTACATATCGTTTTTCTTTATATACTTTTTTTAAAGCATAGTATGAATTAGATACGCCTACTCCTAGAAAAGGATTGTTTTTTATAACCTCTAAAGATGCGTCCCAAACTAAAAGTCTAGTACCAAAGCTATCTTCTGACTCTCTATCTAAAACGTACTCAAATGTCTCTATTTTTTTTAAAACTTCTTTTGTTCTAGAATTACCTAAAACGAAAATTGAAGTTAGAGCAACAACTAATAGAGTTGTTATTAACTTAATTTTCTTATTTCTAATATAAGATACAGTACTAACTATAATAAATATGTAAATTAATATATTAACTCTATTAGATATTTGAAAAATAGCCAAACCAAAAAAAACTATTAAGAGATATTTATACTTTGCTTTAAAAAAATCTGTAAATAACAGAATAACAGCAGCAATATTAATTTGTAATGAAAAATAAATAGATTGATGAAATATTGAAAAATTGTCTCCAAAAAAATGATTCCCTCCATACATTGAAGACTCTAAAAAGCCATTATTTTCGACAGAAATTAATTTAGAGTTAAAATTAAAACCATTAACAAAACTAATAGAAGATATTAAGGCATTGCCATAACATATTAAACACGCAATAATAACTCCGTAGACAAAATAAACTAATGCTTTTTTTATGTCTTTTTGATTATAATTATTAACCATAAAAATAAATGGTAGCACAATTAATGAGGCTTTTTTTTGAAAAAAAGAATAGTCAATTGGAGTATTTACTATTTCAAAAAAAACATAAACTATATATAAGATTACTAAAGGAAGAAAATCTTTGTTAAACTTAATTTTTTTAAAACTTAATATTGAAATACTTAACAATAAAATTAATATGATAGTAGAAAGCTTTTGAGGTAAAGCAATAGAAAAAGTAAGACAAAAGAGTATATAAATATTATACCTTTTACTTAATTTTTTTAATTTAAACATCATATAAAATAGATTCTTAGCAAGAGGTTTTAAGGCTTTAACTCATTAGTTTCTTTCTCTATAGAGCTAAATAAAATTACAAATAAATATAATAAAGTCATTAACAATATATTAAATAAAAATGCTCCGTAAATCATTCCTATAATAAAATAGCCTATGAGTAAGATTTTTAAAATGTTATTTTTTATGGGTTTTAAATAGTACTTATTAATAAGCATTAAGTAAATTATACCCCCTATTAAACCAAAGAAAACAAATAAGTCAAACGGATCAATTTCTATTCGTAAATGGTTATAGTTAGTACCTCCAAATAAATAGTTTACAGGTGCCCAATGTGTAGAAATAAAGTCTAAGGTTCTATTAAAATTTAAATCTCTAGTCGAAAATATAACGGTCCAGAAACCTCTTTCTTCAAGCAGTTTTTCCCAAAAAGGAAAAAATTTAACCACAACCTCGATAATATTTTTTTTAAAAATTAAAATTATTGATGTTGCCAAAACACCAAAAACTCTAAAAAAAACTTTATACCTTGATTGAATACAAAAATGAACAATATAAAATAGTGGCAAAACTAAAAAAGCAATTTTTTTTCCTGAAAGAAGTGCAATAAATACAAAATAAATGCTTGGTAATATACTTTTACCTTTTAGATAATATATATAATAGTAAATACTAGCTAAAACATAAAGCAAAACACTTTCTCCCGATTTTATAAATAATCCTGAATAACCAAACCTTTTACTACCTGGAAACGATTGAAATAAATCAAAATTAAATATAAAACCATATAGTATTAATATTGAGTTAATACTAAGTATTACCATTATAGTATTAAGTACTAGTTTTGATAGTTTAATTTTATCTTTATGTTTATATATAATAGAAACATAAAGAATTATAAATATATATTTATTAAGGTGGTAAATATCTCCTTTTAATACCTCATCAAAAAAAGCACTCTGAAAAATTGAGTTTTTTACTAAAAAAAATTGACCAATAAAAAAACAACATATTAAAACTAATATTGAGTAAATAGTTTTTTTATCTAATCCTTTTTTTAATGCTATAATTACAAGAAATGCTTCAAAAAAAAATTTTACTAATCCACTATACCTAAAGTAAGGTATAATACCAATGTAATTATTAATTTTCATAAAAAAATCAGAAAATAAGGTAAGTAGAAAAAGTATCAATATAGCCTTATTAAAGTAGTTTTCTTTTCTAAAAAAATTAATATTTATGTTCTCCATTATTTTTTGTTTAGTACACTTTTATAAATATTAAATAACTTAAATTCTTCTTGAGACCAGTTGTACTTGTCTAAAGTTGCTTGGTAACCATTTTCACCCATTTGCTTGACTTTTTCTTTATCGTTTAAAAGAATATCAATTTTATTTGCTAAATCTTCAGCAGAAAAAGGATTTATACAATAACCACAATTATAAGTTTCTATTACATTTTTATATAATGTAAAATTAGAGGTAATTACTGGAAGCTTAATAGACATATACTCAAAAAACTTTGTTGGGTAAGATTCTATATAATTATTTATTGGTTTTAAAACAGCTAAGCCTACTTTACATTTTTTAGATAAACTGTAACCTTCCATAAGGTCCATTCTACCATAAAACTTAATATTATTCTCAATTCCTTTAATATTTGTTTTTGCTAATGTGGCTTCAGAAATTGCACCTATATAATGCATATAAAAATCTTCTCTTTTCTTTTTAAGAATTTTTAATGCTTTAATGGTTACATCTAGTCCTCTCTCGTTAGAAACGCCTCCAATATAAAAAATACCATTTTCTGCTCTATCACTGTTAATAAAATATTTAAACGAATTATTTTCAGGAAGATTTAATACAACAGTAACCGATTTTCCTTTATAGTTATAAATTTTGCTATAAGAATCTTCAGCTAGAATTAAATGAAAGCTATTAATTAATAATTTTTCTATAAAAACATATAAATAATGTAACGGTTTTCTTAAATAACTTTTTATGTGTTTTTTATCGAGTATTTGAGCAGCAACATTTTCGTGTATATCATAAAAAACAGGTATTCCTTTTCGTTGTATAGCTTTACCAACTATCATTAATTCGGCATCGTGAAAATGTATTAAATCTGGGTTTAATTGTTTCACTAATTTTAATATTGCAAAATATGAATTAATAAAATTAGAAATTCGGCCTTTAGCTTTTCCTAAATCAAGAATCTGTACGTTCTCAAATTTTTCATTGCCCAATCCATCTGCAACTATCAAGATCACGTTAAAACCTTCTTTAACTAAACTTAAACACTCTCTGTAAAAGATGCGTGTGTCTCTTCTAGGGTGAACGGTTGATATGTGAATTATTTTTTTCATTAATTCGTTTTCTTTTCTCTTAATAAGAAAAATGAGATTATTAACAATAATAATCCTCCATGAGTAATTAATACTGTTGAAATAGCAGTTGTAATAAAGCCATATAGTATAAAAAAATAAATTCCAAAAAATTTAGAATCAATTCTACAATTTTTAATAATTAACATAAATCCATTGAAAAGGAATAATGTTATTATTACTCCAATCCACCCTGCATTTGAAAAACCGTCAGAAATTAATCCATTATTAGCAGCCATATCTTCTTTGTTAAAATATACTTCTCCAATTATCCTAGGTGAAGTTGTGTCGTAGGGATAACTTAAAAAACCCTTTAAAAAGCTATTTGACCAATATAAATAGTTATTGTTAAAAAAATCATAATAACAATAATCTAAAACTTGAGGAATAAACATCATTCTCCTAAAGACTATAACACCAAAAAAATTTCTATCATGTATAACGAATGGAATCATTATAATTGAAAATATTAACATAAAAATAAGTGCTTTGGTTAAAAATGGTAATATTTTATCCTTATTTATGAAATAAAATATTATCACTAGTACACTTCCTAGAAGGACTGATTTAACAGCTCCCATTAGATATAAAAAAACTAGCAATATAGTATTTAAAATAGCGATAGATTTTAGTTTATATTTTAAAGCAAGTACAAATATTATAGGAATTATTACTCTAGAAAACCATGAATGTGTATAACCTGAATATGTATCAAATAATTCTCTAAATTTAATTCTAGTTATATAAACATCTTTAAGTAATAAATTATTTAAATCTATATGTTTGATATACCTTAAATAGGGTAAAGTTCCAATTAGCGTTATTAGAATTAAAAAATATAGAACTTGATTTTTTTTGAATGTTATTAAGTTTATTTTAAACTTGACCTTTAAAGTAATTGCCAACGAGTAAAATAAGATAATGTGGAAAAGATAAATTTGCCAAAAGGAATCGCTAGTACTTGAATAAAAAATAGAACTTGGAATAAAATCCAATATTAGGAGTAAACCTAATATATTTCTGCTAAAAGAATCTAATAATTGATTTTTAAAAAATCTGATTGTAAAGAAAACAAAAATACTTACAAAAATATATTTTAGAAAGTTGAATTCAAAAACTACATCCTTATTTTGATATAATTTCCTAAATACCCATGTGTTCTTTGTCGATAAAAAATAGAATAATGAAATAACTACATAATAAAGTTCTAGATATTTTTTATTACCGATTGTTTTCATTTAAGTTTTTTAAGTTCTATAATCATAATAACTAAATATACTATATAAATAAAGGCAACAGCAAAACTATAATAATATATAAATGACAAAAATGAGACTTTAAATTCATTTAATAGTAAAAACATAAGTATTGCCATAAAAACAAACCTACCATATTGCCAATATGCATTAATCTTTACTTTATTTATAGCTATTAATAAAACGCCTAATGGACTTATGGTCATTTGAAACAGAAATACAATAGATAATATTTTTGCAATTTTACCAGACATTAACCAGTTTTCGCCGTAGACTGTTGTGAAAATATATTCACTACCAAAATAAATAACTAAAAATGCAGAAAACCCTATCATTGTAAGTAAAGTTAATGTTTGGTAAAATGTTTTTTTTAGTTGGTTGTAATTCTTAGAAATAAAATTTTCACTAATTTTTTGAAAAAAAATACTTCCAACACTTTGCGAAATAAAAGAAATTGGGATAAGAATTATCATATTAGCCAATCCAAAGTATCCAAAATTTTCTTTTGAAAAATAAATCCCTATAAAAAGCACTATTAGTTGTAAACCTATTACGTTTACAAAGTTTGATGGTGCATTGTGTAGAGGAAAATCTCTATATTTAATCAAAATACTCTTGAACGTCTTAAAGCGAGTTTTTTTTAATTTTAACGCTGAGTACTTATATAGAATTATTAATGCAATAAATACACCAAAAATCTTTCCTAAAGCTAATCCAAAATGATTATATCCAATTATATAATACAAACTGATGAGGAATAAGATATATGATATTGATTCTATAAGTTTAGAATATGCTTTAAGTTTAAACCTTTTAACTCTAACAAACCAAAAGTTAAGTATGTTTAATAAAGAATATGATAGTATGTAAATTGGAACATAATTGATTACTTTATTGATTTTAAAAACTTTAGTAATTTCATTTTTAAAAATTGAAATTCCAAAAAAAGACAACAAAGTATAAATTAATGTTAACAGCACTACCAAGACAACTATCTGTTTTGCTTTCTCGTTGTTTTTTTCTAATACTATTGCATTTTCAAGTTTAAGAGAAGAAAAAACTAACAAAATACTACTAAAACTAATTAAACCTGTAATCTCTGCTACTGCATTTTCATCATATAGTCTTGTTATTATTGGGCTAAATATAATGGGCAAGAGCTGAGCAACTAAAACTAAAATTGCTTGATTAAAAATGTTCTTAAAATATCCTGTTCTTAAAAGCTTCAACGTTTTTTATTTAGCACTAAAATAACTAATATATTTGTTTTAAGCTTCATATCAACAATTACAATCTCCCATTAATTTTATCTAGAGATAAGCTTCCCTTTACATCGTAAACTATCGCTGTTTCCTTTTTTAGTTTATCTAAATCTATATTTAAAAATTCTTTATGAGAAACTACATGAACTATAGCATTATATTTTGAGTCTAGTTTATCTATAATATTAATCCCATATTCATGTTTAACTTCAGCATTAGATGCCCAAGGATCATAAACATCAACATCCATCTTAAAGTCTGTTAATGCCTTATAAACATCAATAGCTTTTGTGTTTCTAATGTCTGGACAGTTTTCTTTAAAAGTAATGCCTAACATTAATACTTTAGCGTTTTTTATTGCAATATCGTTTGTTACCATTAGTTTTAAAACCTCGGTTGCAACATATTCTCCCATGCTATCGTTTAAGCGTCGTCCTGCTAATATTAATTCTGAATAGTAGCCAACTTCTTGTGCTTTTTGAGCTAAATAAAATGGGTCGACACCTATACAATGCCCGCCAACTAAACCTGGCTTAAAATGAAGAAAATTCCATTTTGTGGCTGCGGCTTCTAAAACAGCATGTGTATCTATATCTAGTTTATTAAAAATTTTAGCTAGCTCGTTAACAAATGCGATATTTACATCGCGTTGTGCGTTTTCTATTACTTTAGAGGCTTCTGCAACTTTAATCGATGGAGCAAGATGAGTACCTGCTGTGATTACAGAGTTGTATAAATTATCTACTTCTATTCCAATTTCTGGAGTAGATCCAGAAGTTACTTTCATGATATTAGCAACAGTATGCGTTTTATCGCCTGGATTAATACGCTCCGGAGAATAGCCGCAGAAAAAGTCATGGTTGAATTTTAAACCACTCGTTTTTTCTAATATAGGTACACATTCATCTTCAGTAACGCCTGGATAAACTGTAGATTCATAAATTACTATGTCTCCTTTTTTAATACGTTTACCTACGGTTTGAGAAGCCTTTATTAAAGGTGTTAAAATTGGTCTATTGTTTTTATCTACTGGTGTTGGTACTGTTACAATATAAATATTACAATCCTCTATTTCCTGAGTGTTAGCTGTTAATTTTAATCCTTTGTTTGGATTTGCTTTTAAAACAGCATTTAAATTATTATCGCTAACCTCTAAAGTGCTATCGTGACCAGAATTTAGCTCAGACACTCGAGATTCATTTATATCGAAACCTACAACTTGATATTTTTTTGCAAATTCTACTGCTAATGGAAGCCCTACATATCCTAAACCAATTATAGCTATTTTTTTTGTCATTGTAATTTAATAATTAGTAACAAAATGCTTGTTCTAGTTATAAAACAAGCATTTTGTTACTGCGAAAATAATATATTATTTTGATAGATTATATTTTAATAATAATAAATCATTAAAACATGTACTTAGGCTTTTATTATCTCTACAGCAAAACAAACTAAATGGCGGCGCCTTTATCATTAATATCAAAACCAATAACTTCAAATTTCTTTTTTGAAAATTCACCAGCTAATGGTAATCCAACATAACCTAATCCTATAATTGCAATTTTGTTTGTCATAGTGGTTCAAGATATGCTAAAATAAGGCTTTTAAACATTTATCTAAGCTTTCTTCCCATTTAGGAACCTTAATGCTAAAATTATTTATTAGTTTACTTTTATCTAAAACGCTATAATGTGGTCTTTTGGCTGCTGTTGGATAAGCAGAAGTAGGTATTGGTTCTAATTTGATGTTATTTTTGTTTTTAGTAAATATTGCATTGGCAAAATCGAACCAGCTTGCAACTCCATTATTGCTATAATGGTATAAACCGTAGTTGTTATTCTGTTTAATAAGTTCTAAAATAACATCTGCTAAATCAACAGCGTAAGTTGGTGTGCCAATTTGGTCGTTAACAATACTTAGTTTATTTCTTTTTTTAGCTAAATTTAGCATGCTCTTTAGAAAATTATTCCCAAATTGAGAATATAACCATGATGTTCTAATAATGTAATAATTAGTGAGTATTTTTTTTATGGCTAATTCTCCTTTTAATTTTGTTTTTCCATAAACCGAAAGAGGATTAGTTTCATCAATTTCTGTATAAGGTTGTTTTGCATTTCCATTAAAAACAAAATCTGTAGATATGTGTATTAAAGTAATGTTGTGTTGTTTACAAGTTTCTGCAATGTGTTTAACAGCAATATTATTTATTAAATTTGCTTTATCTTCCTCGCTTTCGGCTTTATCTACTGCAGTATAAGCTGCGCAATTGATGCAAAAATTATATGAAGTATTAAAAGTTTTATTTATGTTTTTTTTCGAAGTAATATCTAATGAAGCGCTGCTAAAAAAAGTGAATTCAAAGTCTGATTGAGAAGCTAATAATTGTAAACATTGTCCTAACTGTCCATTTGCACCAGTGACTAAAACTTTGGTTTTCATGGCAAGATTGCATTTTTAAATGTTGGAAGTGTGGCGTCTTTTTCTGAAATAATACACTCACTTTCTGGTAATTTCCAATCGATATTTAAATCTTTATCGTTGAAAATAATACCTTGCTCTGATGCTTTATTATAATAGTTATCACATTTATACGAAAAAATAGCGGTATCACTTAATACAATAAAACCATGTGCAAAACCTCTTGGCACAAATAATTGCTTTTTGTTTTCTTCAGTCAGTTCAATTGAAACATGTTTTCCAAAAGTTTTAGAGTTTTGTCTTAAGTCTACAGCAACATCTAAAACTTTACCTTTTACAACTCTTACCAATTTAGCTTGAGCATGCTCTCCGGTTTGATAATGTAATCCTCTTAAAACTCCTTTTGTTGAAAGAGACTCGTTATCTTGAATAAATATAGTATCTGTTTTTAATAATTCTTGAAAGGACTTTGTATTAAAACTCTCGAAAAAATAGCCTCTTTTGTCTTTAAAAATTTTAGGCTCTATAATATAACAACCTTTAAGTTTGGTTTCTAAAACTTTCATTTAAATAAATGTTTATTGCTCTAAGATACTAAGAAGGTGTTTGCCATAACCGCTTTTAATTAGTGGATTTATTAGCGCTTTAAGTTGTGCCTTATTAATATAACCCATCCTGTAAGCCACCTCTTCTATGGCTCCAATTTTTAAGCCTTGTCGTTCTTCTATAACTTGAACAAATTGAGATGCTTGCATTAATGACTTAAATGTTCCTGTGTCTAACCAAGCTGTTCCTTTATCTAAAACACTTACTTTTAATTTGCCTTGCTCTAAATACGCTTTATTTATATCTGTTATTTCCAATTCTCCTCTATGACTTGGCTTTATGTTTTTTGCAATATTTACAACGTCGTTATCATAAAAATAAATACCAGGAACTGCGTAATTAGACTTTGGCTTTTTTGGCTTTTCTTCTATTGAAATTACATTTCCGTTCTCATCAAATTCTGCAACACCATAACGTTCTGGATCATGAACATGGTAGGCATATATTATGCCTCCTTCTGGATTGTTATTCTCTTGTAATAATTTTTCTAAACCTGTTCCATAAAAAATATTATCTCCAAGTATAAGTGCTACTTTATCGTTTCCAATAAAATCTGCTCCAATAATAAAAGCTTCTGCTAATCCATTTGGCGCTTCTTGAATTGCGTACTCAAAGTTACATCCAAACTTTTTTCCATCGCCTAATAAGGCTTCAAATAATGGTAAATCATGAGGTGTAGAAATGATAAGGATATCTTTAATTCCAGACCACATTAAAGTGGAAAGTGGGTAATAAATCATTGGCTTATCGTAAATAGGCATTAATTGTTTACTTACTGCCAATGTTAATGGATGTAAACGTGTGCCAGATCCTCCTGCCAATATTATTCCTTTCATTTATTTATGCGTTATATTTTTTTAAATACCATTCTATAGTTTTCTTTATTCCAGATTCAAAGTTTTCATCTGCTTGCCACCCTAATTCTTTTTCAATTTTAGAAGCGTCGATCGCATATCTAAAATCGTGACCAGGCCTGTCTTTTACAAAGGTGATTTGTTCTTTGTATGATTTTTTTTCTGGTCTAACCTTATCAAGAATGGTACAAATTACATCTACAATATACAAATTGTCCCTTTCGTTTCTACCTCCAATATTATAGGTTTCTCCTGTTTTTCCGGTTTTGTAAACTAAATCTATCCCTTTACAATGATCTAGAACATATAACCAATCACGAATATTTTTACCATCTCCATAGATTGGAATATTCTCTCCTGAAATGGCTTTTCTAATAATGGTAGGAATTAATTTTTCGTTATGCTGTTTCGGCCCATAATTATTAGAACAATTAGTAGTAACTACATTCATGCCATAGGTGTGAAAGTAACTGCGCACTATAAAATCTGAGGCTGCTTTAGAGGCACTGTATGGGCTATTTGGCGCATATGGTGTTTGCTCTGAAAACAAACCGGTTTCTCCCAAAGTTCCATAAACCTCATCTGTAGAAATATGATGAAATCTTGCGTTTTCAAAACCTGATTTTATTTGATTTGGACCAACCATCCAATAATTTTTTGACACATCTAATAAATTAAATGTTCCAGTAATATTTGTGTCTATAAAAGCTCCTGGGCTTTTAATAGAATTATCAACGTGAGATTCGGCAGCAAAATGAATGACGCCTTGAAAATGGTACTTACTAAAAAGTTCTTCAATTAAACTTCTATTACAAATATCTCCTTCAATAAAAGAATAGTTTTTGTTTTTAGAAACATCTTCTAAATTTGAAATGTCTCCTGCATAAGTAAGCTTATCTAAATTTATAACTTTTATATCACTGTTTTTTTGAAGAAAATATTTAATAAAGTTAGAGCCTATAAAACCTGCTCCTCCAGTAATTAAAACAGTATTAATCCTCATAGTTTTTAGTATAAATTACAATTCTTTTTATAATATAAAATAGACATAATAAAATAAATCCTAATGCAGGAAATACTAGTGAGTACTTTTGTATTAATCTTGTTTTTCGGTTACCTACAGGTTGAAAACTAGAAATAACATCTACAAATGTATCTTCAGTTATACGCTTTTCATCTAGTTTTCTTAATTCGTTTCTTAAAGCTAACTCCTTATCTAATAAAGCATACTCTTTAGTGTCTAGCTCTTTTTCCTTTGTTAGTAAAAACTCACCTGCGTTAACACGTTGTCCTGGGTTTGTAGCTTGATCTTGTAATGCTTGAATATAAATATCTTGAAGCTTTTGTACCTCCTCTATACTCTTTTCAAGATTCGCTCTTTGTATTTTGTAAAGCAAGGTGTCTTTAATTCTTTTGGAATTTGAATAAGCATTAGTAAATGCTGAATTAATACCGAAAGTTAAATCTTGAAAAATATCGTTTTTATCAGATATTGCTGTAATTAGAAAAATACTTCCAGAATATATGCCTCTGTTTTCTATAAAACTATCGAAGTCTACTTGTGATCGACCAATACTATCCAATTCACTAACAAAATTTTGATATTGTATAATACGATCGTTTTCTGTTTCAGGTCCTGGCTCAATATCAAAACCTTTTATATTTTTTAGGTCTATTTTATTTGTACTATCTGAATTAAAAATTTTATCTAATTGTTCATAATCTTCATTATCAATTAGTGAATTAAAAAAACTAATATTATTAACTAATTGAAATTTAGAATCAAAATAAGGTCTAACCAACATTTCAGATTGATACAATGTAGGTTTAGTTTTCTCTAAAGCATAGCCAATTATTGCTGAAATAATAACAACTCCTAATATAATCTTCCATCCATCTATAAATACTTTTATAGTATGAATAAATATTGAAAAAATAGCTTTTAAAATAGAAGCTAAAAATTTAAAAAGCCTACCAAAAGCATCTCCAATAAGGTTAAAAAAAATAATTAAATCTACTTCTTCGTTTGCATTTTTGTTTGGTGGTAATTCTTGACTCATAATATTATTCTAGTGGTTAATTGAATATTTGTTGTAAAATTTTTCTTGTAATTAAATAGGTTGGTTTAACACCTGAGGTTCCTAGGCCTCCTGAGGCTAATGTACTTCCTGTTTCTAATGGGTTATCACTTGCATAATAGGCATATCTTACTTTAACATCTGGATTAATACTTCGTCTTACTTTTGATGCTGCTTGAATAGCTTTTTGATAATGCGCACCTTCCATTTCAAGACCTATAACATTCCATGTTGAAGTAAAAAAGAATTTTAAAATGTCTTTGTTTTGAAGCGATGTTCCTAATACAGTAATCATACTGCCATCGTAAACTGTAACACCTTCTCCTTCTAAGTCTTCTTTTGTTAGCTCATTTTTAAAAGGATAATTATCTGCTGTTCCCTCAAAAATATGTGCTGAAGGTATCATGATATCTCCTTTTCCTCCTTCTAGTATACCAGCTTTTCCCATAATTGAGATTGACTCAATATTTAAATGGGTCTTATCTTTTTGGTTCCCATAAGGTTTTAAAAACTCATCTATTGTTTCATAAGCTTGCTCACCAAAGGCATAATCCATTACAAAAAGTACTGGTTTTTCGCTTGCTTTCTCTTCTTTTTTTAATCCTAAATCTGTTAAATCTAAATCTAGCTTTGCTGTATCAAAAATCTGAACATTTATATTGGTACCAGAGGTATCTTTGATGTATATCATACCTTGCTGTAACGCTTTTTGTGTTACTTTATTGCGTAAGCTTTCATTTTCTGAACTACTTAACGCTTCGTAAACCTCAAAAATATTCTTTTTGGCAGCTAAACTTTTAAGTGCTTGTGGTGCATACAACGTGTTCATGACACTATGTAAATTAGCACTAATAATATGAATTGGCCTTGTTAAGAGACCATTATTTTTTAATGTTTCCTTTATGGTATCTGCCCAACGTTCTCCATGAATATGGTGACCTAAACGCTCACGTAAAACAGGACTAAAAGTAATGGTGCGTTTGTTATTATGTATAACCTCGTCTATTGCTAATTTTCCTAACCAATAGACAATTTCTAATAAACGTTCTGGATGTTTTGCAGTTGCAAATACACCATAAACATCGCTTAACTCTTTAAAAGTACGCCCTAAAATATTTGCAGTATGCGTTATTGCTATTTCGCGCTCTTGATTGGTTAATTTCTTTTTACTTAAAACAGCAAGCTCTAATTTGGTCCAATCTCTGGTTGTAGAACCTTTATCGTCTATAACAACGCGTTTAAAAATTTTATGTGATTCTATAAAAAGAAATGTTAAATGAGTTAAAATATCGTAAATCTCACTACGTCCACGTGTGATTTCAATATTCATTTGCTCCTCATCAATCCTGTAACAATTACGTCTTCTTTTGGGTGGAATTATAGCTTCAAAATGAGAATCTGCATAACCTTCGTCACTGGTAAGATTAATAAAACGACACTCTTCTATTCCTATTGGAAGTCTATCTATAACATATAATAAACCTTCTAATTCTGCTTTTTCATCTGCAATAGAACCATAAATCTCTGGTCTTAAAACTAATAGTGCTTCGCGTAAGGTTTCACCAGAAATTCCCATAGGTTTATAAAAACCACGATTGAATAAATGTCTCATTGTAATGTACATTTTTTCAATAGCATTCGAGCTTTCTTGGGCTCTAGTTCTCTCGTGTTTTTTAATTTTAATCATGTATCCTCGTTAGCTGGCAAATATAGTATTATTTACTTATTATTTTAGTATTTAAAGCATCAGCTATTTTGCGATCGTTTGCTAAACGTGGAATTTTATTTTGTCCACCAAGTTTTCCTATAGATTTCATATAATTTTGAAATCCGTTTTTTTGAATTACAGTTATTTTTAAGGGTTGTAAAACCTTACCAACAATTAAATCTAAATAGTAGCTGTTTTGCTGCTGTAAAGCTTGATCTATTGATTTTGCTAAAGTTGAAATACTTTCTGGTTCGTTTTCAAATTCTATAAACCATTCGTGATATGGCAATCCAGAATTTGGGCTAATTTGTGGTGCTACTGTAAACTCGTTTATTCTTACTTGAGTATTTTCTGTAGCTTGTTTTAATGCGTGTTCAACTTCTTTACCAATAACGTGTTCTCCAAAAGCTGAAATAAAGTGTTTTATACGTCCAGATACTATAACACGATATGGTTTTGTGCTAGTAAAAATAACTGTATCGCCAACATTATAAGCCCATAATCCTGCGTTTGTTGAAATAATTAAAACATAGTTTTTACCTATTTCTACATCTTTTATTGTGATGCGTTTAGGATTTTTAACAAAAAATTCTTCGGCTAAAATAAATTCGTAAAACATTCCAGAATTTAACTGGAGCAACATGCCTTTTTCATTCTGCTTATCTTGAAAAGCAAAGAAGCCTTCGCTTGCAGGATATAATTCTATACTGTCAACTTTTCTTCCTATTAAGTTTTCGAATTTTGCACGATAAGGTTCGTAATTAACACCACCAAAAATAAAAAGATTAAAATTTTTAAAAATATCGCCTACTTTATGACCTGTTTTTTTCTGAAGCTTTTCAAAATACATTTGAACCCAAGATGGAATGCCAGAAATAATAGTCATGTTTTCTGGTAAGGTCTCTTCAACTACAGCATCTACTTTGGTTTCCCAATCTTCAATACAATTGGTTTCCCAAGATGGTAGTCTGTTTTTTTGAAGGTATTTTGGCACGTAATGTGCTACAATTCCTGAAAGCCTTCCTAATTGTACTCCGTTTTGTTCTTTTAGAATTGGACTACCTTGCAAAAAAATCATTTTACCATCTACAAATTTAGAATTTCCGGTTTCATGGATGTAAAGCAAAATGGCATTTCGTGCAGCATTTACATGATTAGGCATGCTTTCGGCAGTAATTGGTATATATTTTGCGCCAGATGTTGTGCCAGATGTTTTTGCAAAATAAAGTGGTTTTCCTTTCCAAAGAATATCTTTTTCTCCTGCAACAACTTTATCTACATATGGTTTTAGTCCTTCGTAGTCTCTAACTGGAACACGTTTTACAAAATCGTCATGATTTTTTATATTACCAAAATCATGGTCTTTACCAAATACAGTATGCGAAGCTTCAGAAATTAAATTTCTAAATACTTTTTCTTGAGTTTCGATAGGATTATTAGCCCATTTCTGGACTTTTTTATAAATCCTTGATGCAAATGGTTTGGCAAGTATTGATTTTATTGACATATTATTTCTTAAAATCTATAAAGTTGGTTGGGTTTACAGAATAGCCATCGCTCCATAATTCGAAATGTAAATGTGGTCCTGTTGTTAAGTCTCCTGTGTTTCCAGACGTAGCAACTACTTCGCCTGCTTTTACAAAATCGCCTTGTGCCTTTGTAAGCGTAGCATTGTGCTTATAAACCGAAATAAGGCCGTAACTGTGTTCTATTATAATTACATAACCTGTTTGGGCTGTCCATTCTGCAAAAATAACTGTACCATCTGCAGCAGCTTTTACAGGAGTGTTTTTTGCCACCACAATGTCTACAGCATAATGTTTTTCTTCTGCATTATATTGTTCACTTATTTCTCCGTTAACAGGAGGAAACAATACAAAATTTGTTTTAGATTTAGCTGTTTCAAAAAGGCTATATTTATCTTCCTTATCTACTTTTGCTCTTAAAATAGAATCTGCTTCATTGGCAGATAAATTTATTTTGCTTTGGTCAACTTCTGCTGCTTCAATAATAGAATCTCTATTAAAACTTACTGCGGTTACTTCTCCTTTTAATACTTTTTTAATTGATGCATAGTATTGATCGTTATAAGTAATGACCTGTTGTAAAGAATCTGTTTTAAAGTTAAGCTCTACTGCTTGCTTTTTTAACGCTGTTGATGAGTAGCCTGGAATGTATTCACGTAATGGTGTATAAGCAATGAGTAAAATAGTGAAACCTATTAACATTACGCTAGAAACACCAACAAGTACAAATACATTTAATAGTGTAAGTCTGAAAGATAATCGTTCCTCAAAAGTATCTTCGTTTAAAATGACTAAACGATACTTGTGCAACAATTTTTTCGAAAGTTTTTTTCTAGGTTTAGTCTTCTTTGCCATGAGATCTCTTATTGAAACAAAAGTAAATAAAAATATAACTTCAACTATTTAACAATATGCTAAAGTTAGGTTTAAAACGCTTTAATTAAACTTAAATTACTAACTTTGTATCTTAAATAAATTTATTATGATATCAACAAGTATATTTTTAGGTGCAATAGGTCCTTGGCAAGTTGGATTAATTGTAATAGCCCTTTTATTACTATTTGGAGGCAAAAAAATCCCAGAACTTATGAAAGGACTTGGTAGCGGCATTAAAGAATTTAAAGACGCTAGTAAAGAAGATGAGGAAAACGCTAAAGAAAAAAAGTAAATTTCAGGATTTAAATTATATAAAAAAACCATCGCAATGCGATGGTTTTTTTATGTTCTATGTTTTACTAAATTAGTCTATTCTAATAGATTTTATAATAGATTCCATCTCAAACACATAATCACGTTTAGACACTGATGGTGCAAAAGCAAAACCTTCTGCAACTACGTATCTATCGTTAACCTTATCTTCAATTAAGTACATAATAAAAGGTCCAGACATGAATTGTTTTTTTACATCCCAAAGCCCTTTAACTTCTATTGTTGGTTTATTATCTATTATGGTTTCGTATACGTGAGGAGCATATGCCATTTCTGTAGCCATATAACTTCCATCTACAGGTCCTGGAATATATTTTTTACCTATTGAATCTCTTGTTTTTATAATTTGACTTACCAAACTATCATTCTTTTTTATAGCACTTAATGGCAGCTCGTAAAATACAACGTTAGTATACCCTGTAGGTATATCTCGTTTTATCCAATTAAATTTATCCTCTGGTTTAGCTATTGTATTCGCTACTCTATAATACGATGGAAAACTAACATTTATACCTAAAGACTCTTGAATAGCTTTGCTTCTAGATAATGATTTAGACATTTGTTTTTGCTTGTGTCTAATTTCTTCGGCTTTTATGGCTTCTATAATTTTAGCTGCATTTTTGACAATCTGAGCTTTTATTTCAGCTATATCTTTACCAGAAACTGTTACTATTTTTTGAGGTCTTGCGTATACATCTCTTTCTATTTTAAAACTTGCTTCGCCTAGTTCTACTTTTAAAATACTTCTATTATTTTTTGCAAAACCAGTAAAGACTTGTATTGGGATTTGTGACAGAGAAAACATGGGTTCTGGTTGCGGTAAACCATCTATAGATTGTGCCATGAGCGCTCTAATAGTTTCGCCTACGCTATTATTCCATAATTCGTTATCCACAACAATGGCAACTTTATTAAATGGTCCAGCAGAATCAGGTACTATTTTTACACTTTTATTATCACTGTTATTACAAGAAAATGTAGTTATTACAATAGCTACTAATAAAATAATTTTACGCATAATACTATATTGTTTTGTTTAGTTACTAACTTTTAGACAAACGTAAAATCATGCCTAGTTTTAAATTAGTACCACTAATATCGTTCCATTCTTTAATATTTTGAACAGAAACTCCAGGAAATTTTTGAGAAATACTCCATAATGAATCTCCACTTTTAACTTTATAGGTCTTTCCATTAAATTTAGCGGCGCTTTTAGGTTTGTTTGATGCGTTTGTTACCGCTGAAGGATTTCGTGGATAAACCGTTAAGCGTTGCCCTATTTTTAAATTATTGCTTCGTAAACCATTCCATTGTTTTAATTGGCTTACGCGAACTCCAAATTTTCTGGCTATTTTACCTAAATAATCGCCTTGTCGAACTTTATATCTTGTTTTTGTATCTGCATTTAATAGTTGTGGTAAAGGTTTTTCGCGTTTATCGAATTCTGCTTTTGCGAAAGCATACATTTCATTTTCATTATTTACAAAAGTGCCAACAACATCTCTAGGCAACCTCAAGGTGTAGTTTTTTCCTTTAATGTATGGAATAATATCTAACTTATATGACGGATTTAAAAACTGAAGTGTTTCCATTTCTACACCTGTAAATTCTGAAACTTGATCTAAAGTTATCATTTGTTTTACATGAATAGTATCAGTTTCTACATAATTAAATATGGGTTTGTGTTGAACAAAACCATGTTCTTTAGCATATTCAAAAATATACATTGTAGCTAAAAATGCTGGCACATAACCTGCCGTTTCACGTGGTAAGTTTGGTCTAATATTCCAATAATTTTTATAACCACCAGAACGCCTAATGGCTTTACTTACATTTCCTGGTCCCGAATTATAAGCCGCTAATGCTAAATCCCAATCTCCAAAAATCTCATAAAGTCTTGCTAAGTATTTTGAAGCGGCTTCTGTAGATTTAATTGGGTCGCTTCGCTCGTCTACATAACTACTAACATCTAATCCATATTGCTTTCCAGTAGCAAACATAAATTGCCATAAACCTGTTGCACCTACTCTAGATTTTGCTCGAGGTTTTAAAGCAGATTCTACAATCGAGAGATATTTCATCTCTAAAGGAATATTATAGTTGTCTAACTCACGCTCAAACATAGGAAAGTAAAATTTACTTAAACCCATTAAACGCTCCATAGATTGGTGTCTGTTTTTTAACCAATTTTTTATTACGCTTTCTAATTGAGGATTGTACTCTACATTAAATGGTGTTCTAGCGTTTAAACGTTCTAGCCTAAGCTTTAAAGTATCTGTTGGGAGTTCTGGGTAATAAACAGCTTCGTATTTTAAGTCTGTGACCTCACGATAAATAGTATCGAAAAGCGATGTGCTATACAACTCTTCCATCCACTTTTTATCGATTTCTAACGCTAAAGGATTGTCTTGTAACTCTTTTGTTAAGTCTATTTTCCTAATTGGTTGTATAGCCTTTTTAAAAAAAGCTTTTCCGTCTACAATAGTGTCTATTACGTAATTTTCACCAGCAATTAAATCGGATTCTGTAAGCCTTGAGGTTTTTACAGAAAGTGAATCTTGTGCGTTGAGTTGCAAGCCTATTAAAATAGAAAATAATACAATTTTATAATTGAAAACTATTGTCATTAAATAAAAGTTATGTTTAAACCAAACGCTAAAGTTGTAAAAATGTTATAAATCTAGTTTACTCTAAAATAGCTGCAATTCCAGGAAGTGTTTTACCCTCTAAACTTTCTAACATTGCGCCACCACCTGTGCTTACATAACTTACTTTGTTCTCGAAACCAAATTGTTTTACTGCAGCAACAGAGTCTCCTCCTCCAACTAAAGAAAAGGCTCCATTTTTAGTAGCTTCTGCAATAGAATTTCCTAGAGCTATTGTACCATTAGCAAAGTTTTCCATCTCGAAAACGCCTAGTGGACCATTCCATAAAATGGTTTTGCTTTGCATAACAACATCGTGAAATTGTTTTCTAGATTCTGGACCAGCATCTAATCCCATCCAACCATCTGGAATTGCTGTTATGTCACAAACTTTAGTATTTGCATTGTTATTAAAATGGTCTGCTATTATAGAATCTATTGGTATATATATGGTAACATTTTTAGCTTTGGCTTGTTTTAAAATATTTAATGCCATGTCTAATTTATCGTCTTCTACTAAAGAGTTTCCAATGGTTCCTCCTTGCGCTTTTACAAAGGTAAAAGCCATACCTCCTCCAATAATGATAGCGTCTACTTTATCTAAAATATTTTCTATTACTGTAATTTTAGACGACACTTTTGCGCCACCTAAAATTGCTAAAACAGGTCTATCATCAGACTTTAAAACTTTATCTATACTTGTTATTTCCTGCTCTAATAAATAACCAAAACACTTGTTTTCAGGAAAAAATTGTGCAATAATAGTAGTGGATGCATGTGCTCTATGCGCTGTTCCAAAGGCATCGTTTACATAAATATCTCCAAGTTTTGAGAGTTTTTGGGCAAAATCATAATCTCCTTTGGTCTCTTCTTCGTGAAAACGTAAATTCTCTAAAATTAAAAGTTCTCCTGGTTTTAGGTTTGCAGCTGCATCCTCAGCTTCTGTTCCTATGCAATTGGAAACAAATTTTGTTTCTACTCCTATAAGGTCCTCAACCTTGCTAACAATATTTTTTAAAGAAAACTCGTCTTGAGTGCCTTTTGGACGACCTAAGTGAGACATTAGTATGCAACTTCCTCCATCTTCTAATACTTTAATAATTGTTGGTTTTGCAGATGCAATTCTTGTGGCATCTGTTACATTAAAATTATCATCTAATGGCACATTAAAATCTACTCTTATAAGTGCTTTTTTATCTTTAAAATTAAAATCGTTTAAGGTTTTCATAGTGTTTTTATATACTTTTTATGTTTCAAATATATATAAATAGTGCGATACCTTTTGGAGATAAAGTGTTTAAAATTCGTTTTAAAACCATAACTGCTTAAAAAAGTAGTATTTTCTTTGACGTTACTTTCTAACTATACTAGGTATAAACTATATTTGCTATATGCTATTTAGTGATATTATTGGTCAAGCACATATAAAAAAACATCTTACCACAAGTGTTGATAATGGTCGTGTACCTCATGCTCAATTATTTATTGGTCCTGAAGGTTCTGGAACTTTACCAATGGCAATAGCCTATGCACAATATCTTTTATGTATTAACACTGAAGGTGAAAACACCAATGGAAATGCTACTTGTAATTTAAAATTTAATAATTTTTCGCATCCAGATTTGCATTTTGCTTTTCCAGTTACTACAAACGGTAAGGTTAAAAAACATCCTGTATCAAGTCATTTTTTAGAAGAATGGCGAGATTTACTTACAAAGCAACCTTATGGAAATTTATTTGATTGGTATAAACAATTAGGTGTAGACAATAAACAAGGACAAATTGGTGTAGATGAAGCTCAGGATATTATAAAAGCCTTAGCATTAAAAGCTTATGAAGGCGGTTACAAAGTGATGCTAATTTGGATGGCAGATAAAATGAATACTGCAGCTGCAAACAAACTTTTAAAGCTTATTGAAGAGCCTCCAAATAAAACTGTTTTTCTTTTAATTGCAGAAGATGAAGAACAAATAATTAACACCATTAAATCTCGATGTCAATTATTACATTTTCCACCTTTAGCAGAAATTGATATAAAAAACGCACTTATTAAAAACTATGGTTTAAATGAAGCTATAGCAACTAAAATTGCACATCAAGCCAACGGAAACTACAATAAAGCTTGCGATTTAGTGTATAACGATAGTGAAGATATACAGTTTGAAACTTGGTTTATTTTCTGGATTCGTGCTGCTTTTAAAGCAAAAGGTAATAAAGCAGCAATACACGATTTAATAAAATGGAGTGAGGATATTGCTAAAACAGGTCGCGAAACTCAAAAACAATTTTTAGACTTTTGTTTGCAATTTTTTCGTCAAGCATTACTATTAAATTATAATGCCGAAGCTCTAGTTTATATAGACATAAAAACTAAGAAATTTGAATTGAGCAAGTTTGCACCTTTTGTACATAACAATAATATTTTAGATATTTCTAACGAGTTACAAGACGCTATTTACCATATTGAACGTAACGGAAATTCTAAAATTATTCTTACAGACTTATCTATTAAATTAACGCGATTACTTCATAAAAAATCTGAATAATGAATCCTTTTAATTGGTTTGTTATTCTTAATCCTACAGCAGGACATGGAGCTGCATTAAAACAATGGCTAAAAATTGAAACGCATTTAAAAGCTTCTGGTTTTAAATATCAGTTTCAATTTACAGAAACTGTTGGACATGCTTCAATAATTGTATTAAATGCTGTAAAAAAAGGTTTTAGACACATTATTTGTATAGGTGGAGATGGTACATTACACGATATTGTTAATGGTTTAATGCTGCAAAAAGAAGTAGATTCTTCTGCTATTTCTGTTGGTATTATTCCAATAGGTACAGGAAACGATTGGATTAAAACTTACAATATTCCACATAGAATAGCAGACGCAATACAACTTATAAAAAACAACAATACTAAAGTTCAAGACCTTGGTAAAATAGAGTTTTTAGATTCTAAGAAACCAGTACTTTATTTTAATAATCTTGCTGGAATAGGCTTTGATGGTTTGGTTGCAAAAAAAACCGAAAAGCTTAAACATCTTGGTAAATTGTCTTACTTAATTGCTGCTTGCCAAGCTTTTATTCGTTTTAAAAATTTTAGTGTGGAAATTATTTATAATAACAACCGTTTTACAACGCAATCTTTAATGGTTTTGGTTGGTTTGTGTAAATATTCTGGAGGAGGTATGAGACTAACAGATACTCCGGATCCAAAAGACGGTTTGTTTGATGTTACCTATGTAACCCAATTTTCTATTTGGGATTTTATTATCCATTTACCTAAATTATATAATGGGAAAGTAAAAGCTGCTAAAAAAGTAAATACCTTTAAAACAGAATATCTTGTTATATTAACCAATAAAAGGATAAGTGGTTTTTATTTACAAGCAGATGGAGAAGTTATACCAGCAGAAAACATTGCTGTTTCTTTAATTAAACAAGCCTTTACTTTTTACTGCTAATTGCTTTAACAAACTTATAATGAACGTTTTAAAATTAAAAAAAGCGCTAAACATATATTTAGCGCTTTTTTAATATCTTTTACTACTAATTATTTTTTATAATTGGCATCTATTTCTTTAATGATAACGTCAGACAAATCAGATGACTCTTCTGCATATAAAACAGTACCTATAGACTCGTTAGTGCCAATAATAAATTTATAACCATTAGCTTTCCCGTAATCTTTAACAGTGCTTTTCATTTTAGAAATTAAAGAATCCATTTCTGTTTGATATGCTGTTTGCATTCTCGTTTGTTCTGCTTGCATACCTTGTTGGTATTGCTGCACTTTCATTTGAAAAGGTTGCAATAATTCTTGTTGCTTCTTTTCTGAAAGCCTGGCAGCTTTAACCTGAAGTTCATTGTATTCTGCTTGGTATATTCTACCTAAACTATCTGCTCTAGATTTAGACGATTCGTTTATTAAATCGTATTTAGTTTCAATGTCTTTTTTCTCTTGAATCTCGTTAATTACCTTTCCATTGTCAACGTAACCTATTTTTTGTTCTTGACAAGAAGCCAATGTAAATAATGCAACTAATGCTAATATTAAATTTTTCATTTTTTTATAAAATTTTATGTTGGCGCAAAAATAGAAAAGTGAACATAATTTTTGTCTATTAATTTAGAAAAAAGAAATTATAAGAAAATCTTATAACAAAACACAACTCTTATAGTTTAAAACTATAAAAAACAAGTTAAAATTAGGCGTTTTAATGCACTTTTATAAATTTGGCAACAAAATATATTGCTTAAGCTTTTTTAATGTTTAAAAACTAATCTTTGTCGTTTTTTATTACATAAATAAGTGAAGAAAACTCTCCAGAGCGTTTTGCTTTGCTATTAGACAGCCATCCAATAAAAAATGCAGGTATAATTTTTAATAAACTGTTTTTATATTTTTCTGAAAGTAGACTCACATAAAACGCATCGAAAACCATTGGTAGAGTATTTACAACTTTCATCTCTACGGTTTTAAATAATCTAAGTATTGATTCTCTAGAAAAATGCCAAAGATGTCTAGGCACATCGTAAGCTGCCCAAAAGTTTTTATAATATTTAGCGTCGTAACTTTTATAATTAGGAACTGCAATTACTAAAGTGCCATTTGGTTTTAGTAATGTTTTTAAAATTAATACTTGCGCATGTAGATTAGGTAGGTGTTCTAAAACATGCCACAAGGTAATAACATCGAAACTTTGGGCTTTAAAAACTTCAAGTTTTTCGATATTAAAAACGGAGCCTTCACAACTTTTATTTGCTATATCTCTTGCTTTTTCATTAGGTTCGATTCCAAAAACCTCCCAACCATCGTCTTTAGCTGTTTTTAAAAAAGCACCTGTTCCACAACCAATATCTAATAGGTTTTTTTCTTCAGAAGAAAATGAATTAATAAGCTTTAATTTTCGTTTTAAAGCCATGTTTCGAATAACATGATATGTTTTTTCAAAGAGATTGCGTTTAGCGTTTGTATGCGAAATATAGTTTTCACTTTTATAATATTCTGGAAGTTTTTCTACCAAAGGTTGAGGAGTGGTTTCTAAATAACCATACTCATTATTTACTATCAATTGAAACTCTTCTCCTGAAACAGAATGGTCTTTAACTTTAATATATATTTGTTGTTTCTGCACTATTTTGTGTTTTGTTCCACGTGGAACAGTAATTAAATACAATCATAACCTATCGTCCCATATAAACTAAAAGCACTGATATATCTGCTGGTGAAACTCCACTAATTCTTGAAGCTTGAGAAATAGTAACTGGTTGAATTTTATTTAATTTCTCACGTGCTTCTAAGCTCATTGATTGTAAATTAGAATAATTAAAATGAGGTGGTATTTTTATATTTTCTAACCTGTTTAGTTTGTCTGCATTATTTTTTTCTTTATCGATATAACCAGAATATTTAACTTGAATTTCTGTTTGTTTAATAACTTCAGTATCTAAGTTATGGCCCTTAATATAATCATCTACTGACTTAATTTTACGCATATCATCTATAGTAATATTTGGTCTAGCAAATATTTTATGCATCTTTCCTTGCTGTTTTACTGTAGCAGAATTCTTTGCTTCTAGAATAGGATTTGCTTCTTCTTTAGTAACACTAGTTTCTTTAAAAAAAGTAACAAAAGCTTTAGAGGCTTTAAGTTTTTCTTCCATTCTTTTAAGACGTTTTTCACTAGCTAAGCCTAATTCATAACCTTTAGGTGTTAACCTGAAATCTGCATTATCTTGACGTAGCAAAGTTCTGTATTCTGCACGAGAGGTAAACATTCTATATGGTTCTTCTGTGCCTTTAGTGATTAAATCGTCTACTAAAACACCTATATAAGCTTCGTTACGTTGTAAAATAAAAGACTCCTTCTCTTGTACTTTAAGCGCTGCATTTATTCCTGCCATAAGACCTTGTGAAGCGGCTTCCTCATATCCTGTAGTTCCATTAATTTGTCCTGCAAAATATAAACCTTCAACAAGTTTAGTTTCTAAGGTGTGTTGTAATTGAGTAGGTGGAAAATAATCATACTCTATAGCGTAACCTGGTCTAAAAAACTTAACATTTTCAAAACCTACTATAGAACGCATAGCTTTAAATTGCACATCTTCTGGCAAAGAAGTAGAAAACCCATTAACGTACATTTCTACAGTATTCCAACCTTCAGGCTCTACAAATAATTGGTGGCTGTCTTTATCTGCAAACCTGTTAATTTTATCTTCTATGCTTGGGCAATATCTTGGTCCTAAGCTTTTAATTCTTCCATTAAACATTGGCGAACGATCAAAACCTTCACGTAGTAAATCGTGAACCTGCTCGCTTGTATGTGTCATATAACAAGACCGTTGGTGCTCTAATGGTTTGGTGATGTCTAGGTAAGAAAACTTTTCTGGAACAAGATCTCCAGGTTGTTCAACCATTTTTGAATAATCTAAAGAACGACCATCTACTCTTGGAGGTGTTCCGGTTTTCATTCTTCCAGATTCGAAACCTAGATTAACCAGTTGTTCTGTAATACCAGTTGCTGCCTTTTCACCTGCTCTTCCTCCACCAAAATTCTTATCTCCAATATGAATTAATCCATTTAAAAACGTACCATTAGTTAGTACTACAGATTTAGCTTTAACTTTTATTCCTAAAGAGGTGGTTACACCAGTAACTTTTCCGTTTTCAACTATTAACCCAGAAACCGTCTCTTGGTAGAAATCTAGATTTTTAGTGTTTTCCAAAAGCATTCTCCAATCTTCTGCAAAACGCATTCTGTCGCTCTGTACTCTAGGACTCCACATTGCTGGCCCTTTAGATTTATTAAGCATTTTAAACTGTATAGCAGAGGTGTCGCTTACAATACCACTGTAGCCTCCCAAAGCATCTATTTCTCTTACTATTTGGCCTTTTGCAATTCCACCCATTGCAGGATTACAAGACATTTGGGCAATGTTTTGCAAATTCATGGTTATAAGCAAAGTCTTGCTTCCCATATTTGCGGCAGCTGCGGCAGCTTCACTGCCTGCGTGACCTGCTCCAACAACTATAACATCGTAAATTTCGTTAAACATAATTTTATATTCTTTAAAAGTGTTTAATGTTTATTAAAAACACCTCATTAAAACAATATTTTGTTTGTTCCACGTGAAACAATTGATTTGATACAAGCATAATGTTCCACGTGAAACACTAAATCAAATTAATAAAAGTTTGCAAATATACTACGAATTAATGAATTCTAAATAAACGTTTTAAGATAGAACTCTTCTTTAGCTCTCATAAGTTTGGCGTCTTCTGGAGTCTTGTCCTTGTAGCCACAATAATGCAAAATACCATGAACCATAACACGCTGTAATTCTTCGTAAAATTGTACTTTGTAATCATTAGCATTGTCTTCTACACGTTCAGTAGAAATATAAATATCTCCTTGTAAGGTTTTTCCTGTAGAATAATCAAAACTAATAATATCTGTAAATGTATCATGATTAAGGAATTCTACGTTTATTTTATGAAGATATTCATCGTCGCAAAAAATATAGTTGATCTCACCTTCTATACAGTTCTCAGCAAGAATAACTGACGATAGCCACTTAGATAACTTAATTTCGTTAGTAAGATTAAAATTGTTTTCGTAATTAAAACTAATCATTCTTTTGTTTAAAATACTCTTGTACTTTTTGTTTATATATTTGCTGCAAAGGTAAGGCTTGTTTATTCAAAATTTCGGTAGTGTTGAAATATTCTTTAGCTCTTGGAATTTGATTATTTGTAGTGTTTGTATACTCTTTTTTATTAACTTCAGATTTACGTTTATTATCTTGACCTTGTTGAAAGGTCGCCTTCTCTAACTTTAATAATTGGTGTTGCAGATTCATCATTTTAGATAATGCTTCATTTGTTAAGCCACTATTTATTAAATCTAATTCTACATCTTCCATTTGTTTAAGAAGTTGTTTTGCTTGAGCTGGTGTTCCTAATCCCATTTTCTCATCTAAAGCGAGTTTATCTTCCAGTGCTTGACGGATTAACTGTTGTTGTTGGTAGATTTTATATAGTTCTCCATTGACATCTTCATTAAAACCATCTTGACCGTCTTGGCTTCCTCCTTTACCTTCACCATTATTCCCTTTACCTTCTCCTTCTCCCTTTCCATCGCCTTTACCTTCGCCCTCTTTCCCATTTTTACCGTCCTTGCCTTTATTACCATTTTCTCCTTCTTTTCCATCCTCTCCTTCATTACCAGGTTTTTTGCCTTCACCTGGTTTTTCTCCTTGCTTGTCTCCAGGTTTCTCTCCTTCTCCTTCTTGAGGCTGTCCGCTTTCACTTTTATTTTTAGCATCTTCTGCTTGCTTATTAAGTTCTTCTTGACTTATAATAATGTCTGGTAACGGCATACCTCCTTCTCCTTGACCTGATCCAGGAGATGGCATAGCATTCATTAAACCGTCTAAAGTGTCACTTAAAAAATTAGTTAAATTATTTGCAGAAGTAACCGTGTACTGCTGTGAAGAAACACCTTTGTATATGTTGTTTTCTGCTAACTCTGCAAGTGCTTTATCAATATTAAAATACACTTCAGAAATCTCTTTATTAACTTGTTCAGAGATTTTAGGTTGACGTAATGAAATAGCAAATAAGCTGTCGTCTATATGCTCAAAATGTGTACGTAAATCTTTCTGTTTTTTTAGGTATGTCGCATATTCGTTATGGTTAACTTCTATACTTTTAAATTGATTCATAATCTTCTCCTCATCAAATGAAAACAACACTAAGTTGTCTAAAATTTGACGTAACATTTCTATATCTTCTTGAAGTGCTTCACCTCCTGCTCCACCTTGTCCCATTTGGGCTTGCATTTTCATGCTCATCTCTTTCATTTTTTGGGCTGCAGCTTTTTGTTTCGCTTTGGCTTTAGCATTTTGTTCTTCTTTTGCTTCTTCTTCTTGAATATCTTCTTTTTTATCTAATGCTTCAGTAGCTCTCTGCTGGTCTTCTTTTACATTTTCTTCTTTATTCTCATCTCTTGGAAGCTTTAGAGGTTGTTTAAGTTGCTTATTATCTTTTTCAAGTTCATCTAGTTGTTTTTGTATGTCTTCAAACTGTTTGTTTAAAGCGTCTTGTTGTGCCTTGGTATTCTCTTTTGAGTCTTTATTAGCTAATTCGTCTTGTTCTTTTGCAAGCTTATCTAACTCATTACCAATCTTTTCCATTTTTTTAGAGACATAGTAACGCTTTGTAAGTTCTAACATTTGCTCCAAACTTCTTTTTTGGTTTTTTGCTTTTTGGGCGAGTTTGTCTAATTTCTCAGAAAACTCTTCCTTATTCATCTTATCACGCAATTTTTCAAGCTCCTCAAGAAGTTTTTCGTCTTTTTTAAGCTGTTCTTCATTTTCTTTTAATCGCTCTTTTAGGTCTTCTTTAAATTGATCTTCTTTTTTGTTTTCTTTTTGAAAATCTTCTAAATTCTCTTGTAGCTTTTTATTAAACTTCTGCATCATTTGCTCTTGCTGCTTTTGGCGCTTAATAAAGTTTTCGAATTTCTTTTTATCATTAAAATTAAGTTCGCTTTTTTCCTTTTGTGTTTTTGAGAGTTCTTCTAATTCTTTTTGCTGGTCTTCAAACTTTTCTAAAGATTTATTTAAATCTTGAATGGTTTCATTTTGCTCTTGTAACTGTTTTTGGTCTTCTTCATCTGTAGTGCGTTTTCTATAGCTAAACACACTACTTTTTGTGCTTTTGTTTTTATTAACAGCATCGTTATCGAAAACCTCAAAGTATAAATCATAGCTTAAACCTTCGGTGATTTGTAAATTGTTTGGAAATGCACTAACAAATTGGCTGAAATTAGATTTAGAAATTGGTATGACTTCTGTTTTTTTATCCTTATCGTTTCCGCTAGGATAATACACTAGCTGTAACTTGTAAAGTCCGTAATCATCACTCACTTGTCCTAAAAAGTATAAGGATTGTTGGTCTAAAGAATCGACTTTTGACTGCAACTTCAACTCTGGATATTCGTCTCTTACAACTTGTATATTAAACGCTAAATTTTCGTAATCTTTTAATTTACTGTTGCTTGTAGCAATACTATAATCTAAAGTATTGTATAACCTTTTGGTCGCATTAAAATTGCCATTATTAGTATTATTAAACAACACAGTATCTTTAGAATAAAGCGTTGCGTAATCTGTAGCTTTCGTTCTTAATTTCCAAGTCACATTAGTTCCTGAAGGCACAACTGCATTTCCTGAACTTTTTAAGACCTCATCTCTTTTATTAGTGTAATTTGGATAATCTAAAACCATATCAAAACTAAGCAAAGTAGGTACAGGAGCCACAGTAATGGTATAAGGTTTTGAGGTTACATTATTAGCAGATAAGTAGAACGTGATGTTGGTTTTTGGTTGCTCGAAAACATATTCAAAAGCACCAACGCCACGTTGCTGAAGATAATAGGTCTCGTTGTTAAATGTTATTTGTGCGTTTTCTGGTGTTACCTCTCCTGCTGTTTTTACAATTAATCGAAACTCTTTATTTTCGACAGCTTGCATGTCTTCATTTAGAACAAAAAACTGAAATGGTGCTGGAGGTTCATAAGCGGTCTGATAATTTACAACGCGCTCATAACTGTCGCTAAACCAATTTAATTTTCCTGAAATGGCTGTTACTAAAATAATAAGCAGTGGAATGGTTGCATATTTTAGATATTTCGCGTTTTTTTTAAAATTAATAGCCAATTTAAAAGGAATTGGTGTTAATTCTGCCGATTTCTGGTCGATACTTGCTAGAAGGAGTTCAGAATTTGATGTTGTATTTTTAAGCTGAAGAACATTTAATAATTTATCATTTACTTCTGGAAAATGATTACCAATTAATACAGAAGCGTCTTCGTAATGTATTCCTTTTTGAAGTTTAAATAGTTTAGCAAGAGGTAATATTATAAACTTTGAAAATAAAGCGAGTTCTACGCTAACAAACAACCAGAATAAAATGGTTCTTGCAGATGAGTTAAGCCATAAAAAATGCTCTACCAAAAGAGTTATTAAAAAGTAAAGCAAACCTATACTAAAAAACAAAATCACACCTTTAATCAACTCATTGACGTAATATTTTCTAATAAATTGCTCTAATTTAGATTGTATGTTTTTAAAATTATTCAAAATAAAATTGCTTTTTAGCTTTATAACTCACTAAAATACATTTTTATTTTCTAAACAATATTAGCTTTTTGTTAAAAGCTTATTTTAAACAAAGTCCTCTTTTCTTTGTACTGTTCACATATCAAATTATCTTTGCTAAATCAAATTAAAAAAAATGTCTAAAAACGTTCGTGTGCGTTTCGCACCAAGTCCAACAGGACCATTACATATTGGAGGAGTTAGAACCGCACTTTTTAATTATTTATTTGCAAAAAAACACAATGGTGCTTTTGTGTTGCGAATAGAGGACACAGACCAAAACAGGTTTGTTGAAGGTGCAGAACAATACATTATTGATGCATTAAATTGGTGTAATATTCCTTTTGATGAAGGACCAAACAAAAACGAAAAATTTGGGCCTTACAGACAGAGCGAGCGTAAACATTTATATAGAGAATATGCAGATAAACTTATTGCTTCTGGTCATGCTTACTATGCTTTTGATACCGCAGAAACTTTAGATTCTAAAAGAAAGGAGTACGAAGCAAATAAACAAACATTTATATACAATTGGCACAATCGTTTAGAATTAGACAACTCTTTAGCGCTCTCTGCTGAGGAAACTAAAAATAGATTAGATAATGGAGACGACTACGTGATTCGTTTTAAATCGCCTCAAGACCAAACGCTTCATCTTAAAGATTGCATTCGTGGTGATATTAAAATTGACACCAATGTTTTAGACGATAAAGTATTATTTAAAAGCGATGGTATGCCAACCTACCACTTGGCAAATATTGTAGACGATTATTTAATGGAAATCTCTCATGTTATTCGTGGTGAAGAATGGTTACCATCTTTAGCATTACATGTGCAATTATATACTGCTTTTGGTTGGGAAGCACCTGAATTTGCACATTTACCTTTAATACTAAAACCTACAGGAAAAGGAAAATTAAGCAAGCGTGATGGTGATAAATTAGGTTTTCCTGTGTTTCCATTAGAATATACTTCTCCAGAAGGAGACGTCTCTAAAGGTTATAAAGAGGAAGGCTATTTTGGAGAAGCTGTAATTAATTTCTTAGTTTTTTTAGGATGGAATCCTGGAACAGAACAAGAGCTTTTTAAGTTGGAAGAATTAATTGCTGCATTCGATTTAGAGCGTGTTAATAAAGCTGGTGCGCGTTTTGATCCTGATAAAATAAAATGGTTTAATCACCATTACATGCAAGAACAAAGTAATGAGGTTTTAGCTGAGATTTTTAAAACAATGCATTCTAAATTAGACAATATTGATGTAAATTATATTGCCATGGTTGTTGGTTTAATTAAAGAACGTGCAACTTTTGTAAGCGACTTTTGGGAATTAAGCAGTTTTTTCTTTGTTGCACCAGAGAACTACGACGAAAAAGCTTCTAAAAAAGCATTTAAAGAGGATACCAAAGACTTAATGACGCATTTAGTGTCAGTAGTTGCTAACGTTGAAATCTTTGAAGTAGAAACGCTTCAACAAGAGATAAAAGGATGGATTACTAGTAATAATATTAGTTTTGGAAAAGTAATGATGCCTTTGCGTTTAGCCTTAGTTGGAGCCTTACAAGGACCTGATGTATTTGATATTATGTACCTAATTGGTAAAAACGAAAGTGTAAAACGTATCGAAAAAATAATTTCTGTTTTATAAGACACTTAATGGATTAAAAAAAGCGAGTTCATAATAATTATGAACTCGCTTTTTTGTTTCAATAATCTATTCTTTTATAAACTTTAAGTTAGTATCTTCTGCTATAAATTTAATTAAGTAAAGACCGGTTGCTAAATTAGAAACATCGATAGGATTAAACGTTGCATTAACTTTTAGATTTTTTACGTTTACTCTTCTTTACCAAAATATCCTGTCATTTTTAAAATGTAATCATTGCAGAAAAAGTTAGCATAGATTGGTTGCCTTTAAACTTGTTATTATTGTCTGTTAAATCAACAGCCTTATTTGAGTTTAACTTGTTTAAGGTGTTGGTAAAACCATAAATGTTGAGCTCTAAACTTAATAATACTAAATCCTGTGGTTAACCCAACGGCTCCATTAACATTAAAATTAGAAATCTCGGTAATATTATTTGCTGTTAAACTGTTATAATTAGTAATCAAAAACAACTCTTGTTGGTCGTCTTTTAATTCTAAATTACTGTTGTATTGTGTAGCATTGGTCCAAAATCTAGAGTTAAATAATTACCAGCTAATTTAGCGTGCCACATAAAACCAAGTTGAACTGCTAAAAGTTTATATTCTAACTCTCTAGCAGATAAATCTGTATTACTTGTGCGACCAGAAATTCCTATAGTTTTTTCAGAAAGTTGCATGCCATAACTTAAATTATACCACTTGTTTGGTAAATTTACAGTAGCACTCATACCTGCTATCCAGCCATTGCCTTTTGTAGTTTCAAAGTTATCTGTAATGATATCAAATTGTGTAAGACCTCCAAAAATCCCAAAACCATTTATAATATCGTAATTTTTACGTTGTGAGAAACTTTTTGTAACAAAACATAGCATAATGGCTACTAATAAGCAAAGTTGTATTTTTTTCATAGTAAATTTTACTGTTAATGAGCAAATATAACTTATTTTAGTATCTTAAGTTTATTAACATTAAAAGCTAATCGTTTGGCTTTTATCTAATCATTAAAAAAAACTGTCATGGGAAAAATTTTTCTTATTCCGATTTTATTCTTCGGAATCATCATTCTAATTTCGGCTTTCTTCGTTGTAAAGCAACAAACTGCTGCAATTATTGAGCGTTTTGGTAAGTTTCACAGTATTCGCCAGTCTGGTTTACACTTAAAAATTCCACTAATCGATAAAGTGGCTGGACGCTTAAGCTTAAAAATTCAGCAACTAGACGTTATTATTGAAACTAAAACGTTAGATGATGTATTTGTTAAGTTAAAAGTATCTGTTCAATATAAAGTAGTTACAGCTAAAGTTTATGATGCATTTTATAAATTAGATTATCCTCACGAACAAATCACGTCTTATGTTTTTGATGTAGTACGTGCCGAAGTTCCAAAAATGAAGTTAGACGACGTTTTTGTTGAAAAAAACAATATTGCATTAGCAGTAAAAGCCGAGTTAAATGATGCCATGATTGATTATGGTTTCGATATTATTAGAACTTTAGTAACAGATATTGATCCAGATCCTCAAGTAAAAATAGCAATGAACCGAATTAACGCTGCAGATAGAGAAAAAACAGCTGCACAATATGAAGGTGATGCGCAACGTATTTTAATAGTAGAAAAAGCAAAAGCAGAAGCAGAAAGCAAACGTTTACAAGGACAAGGTATTGCAGACCAACGTCGTGAAATTGCTCGTGGTCTTGAAGAAAGTGTTGAAGTCTTAAATAAAGTTGGTATTAATAGTCAGGAAGCTTCTGCCTTAATCGTTGTAACACAACATTATGACACCTTACAAGCGATTGGTCAACACACCAACAGTAACTTAATTTTAATGCCTAATTCGCCGCAAGCAGGAAGCCAAATGTTAAACGATATGGTTGCTAGTTTTACAGCAAGTAACCAAATTGGTGAAGCTATGAAAGAAGCAAAACTTAATAAAAACAAGAAATTAGGTAATTAACATTTAAAACCTATTACGTTATGTTAAAAAAAAGTATTTACATCCTTTTTATTTGTTTAACTGCTCAGGTTTTTTCGCAAAACACAGAAACACTTAAAGCACATGCTTTACGAGATGCTAAAGAAGCTACACAGGCAACTTTAAAAGAAGATTTTAAAAAATTACTAACTTATACACATCCAAATATTTTAGATGCTGCTGGTGGCACAGAAGTTATGGAATCGTATTTAAAAACAACTTTTGCACAAATGAAAGCAGATGGTTTTGCATATGAGGTTGCGGAAACGAGAGCAGTTTCAGATGTTGTAAAAGAACAAGGAGAATATCGTTGTTATGTTGAAAATTACAGTGTTATGGTTATGAAAGACAAAAGAATTTTCTCCACAAGCTATATGTTAGGTTTTTATAACGAAACAACCAAAAGGTGGTCTTTTGTAGAAGCAAAGGAAATGAAAAATACGGGTTCTATAATTGCTTATTTTCCAGATTTTAAAACCAATTTAGATATTCCTGAAAACACAATGAAAATGGAAGACATTTAAATAGCTTCTTTCTTTACAATAATAAAGGCAAACTCAATGAGTTTGCCTTTATTATTTTTAACACTATTTATTTAAAAGGATGTCTTTCTACCCATTTAGTAACTGGATTTAGGTATTTAACAATTAATTTAAGCATAGAATTTGCTAGGAAATTGGTATGCTTCATATAAATTTTCATGGTTTTTGGTTTTGCACCAACAGAACTCTTAATTTCCGTTGCTGTTCTAGCATAAACAATGCTTTTATAGCTATTTTCAATACCATATTGAGCCATATCGAAAAGCATATTTAAATACATTTGGTGTTTATATTGATACTTCTGATTATAGCCTAAAAAATAAGTTTCTAGAATTTTATTATTGAGTATTAAAGTAAAAAACCCAACAAGCTCTTGATCTACAAAATAACCAATAACTATAAAGTTTTCTTTTAGTTCTTTTTTTAAGATTTTAAAATGATTTTTATTTAAGATGAATGAGTTTACACGAGCATTGTCTGAAACATTTTTATAGAGTTGAAAAATTTCTGACTCTAAAACAGTTAAATCTTCTAAAGATAATTCTCTTTTAAAAAGCTGTTTTCCTTTCTTTCTTGCCGACTTATAGCGATCTCTATACTTTTTGGTAAAAGCTGTTATATAATCTTCAACAGATTCCCAAGACTCTGGAACTGTAAAAATCATATTAGGTTGCACTTGTACTTTATAAAGCTTGTGCGCTTTAAAAAATGCTTGATTTTTATGTATAGTGTCTGTTTCGAAGTAGTCTTTAAAAGCAATTAACCTTACTTTTTTATTGTGCTTTTGTTTAAGTTGGGATGTAATGGTTTTAATAGCCAGGGAAACTTGATTTAGGTAGTCTATATAACTTATGCTTTCGGTTTTAAAGTACAGACCATGCTGTCCTGTGTGCATAATATTACCAATAATTAAAGCATTACCAGTTACAATTTTTGAGATGAGATGTTTTGTTTTTTGAAT
>ENA-OUOG01000127-OUOG01000127.1-marine-metagenome-genome-assembly--contig:-NODE-127-length-91842-cov-6.583076_pt1 | contig 91842 bp, 76 predicted proteins | sample MGYA00248635_ERZ508505 | MGnify/ENA primary metagenome ERZ508505 (study PRJEB26176, sample SAMN06267871) | marine metagenome | isolation source: Saanich Inlet, British Columbia, Canada | place: Pacific... | reverse complement strand
GACTACTCTCCGGGTGACGCTATGCAGTACAAGCACTTCACCACTATGAAAGGTGTCTTAGAAAAGTATCAGCCAGGTGACCACGAGTTTGATTTGCCTCCAAATTACCTTAAAGTAGCTAGAGAGCAAGATTATGGAGATTATGCGAAAGAGGGAGAGGATCTGAGAATCTGCTTCTTGAGTAACAATGATATTACAGGTGGTAACTCAGGGAGTCCTGTGATCAACGGAAACGGTGAACTTATCGGTCTTGCTTTTGACGGTAACTGGGAAGCCATGAGTGGAGATATTGCTTTTGAACCAGATTTACAACGTACGATATCTGTAGATATTCGCTACGTATTGTGGTGTATAGATAAGCTTGCAGGAGCTAAGCACATCGTAGATGAGATGACACTCGCTAGATAATCGAGTAGTTTAATCAATTGAGAATAAAAGCCCATGGTCTATGAGACGATGGGCTTTTGTTTGTTAACACGAAGTTCAACTATCATTTCTATAATTCAAAGAGTTATTCTATCCTGATGTATTAAATAAAAAAAGCTGCATTTCGGGTAGTAATACAAGCACTTTAGTGGATTCTTGAAAAACGTCTTGCTGATTTGAACTATTAGCATCATCAAGAGTCTGAATCTGTGTTGGATAGAGCTCTTTACACGTATTCGTTCGTTGTGAATGTCTTTTCTGACATCTAAAAAATCATCGCCTAGATTAAGAATTTGCTCAAAATCAGTAAGCAAACGTATCGTGTTTTCAAGCTTTTTGTGTTTTGCCGTAAATAGAATAAGATTGGACCTCAATAGTTGTATTACCTGCTCTCCTTCTTGCTTTAGTAAAGTGATAAGTTCATCGGAACTTACAGCCAGTTGTTGTCTTATCGATATGCTTATTATCTGCTTACCAAATGATTTTAACTGGTCCAGTAGTTGGTGTTTCTTTTGGAATAGCACAAAAGAATGCAGAGCACGCAGCTCTGGTAGTGAGCATGCCAAACCCAACTCATTTTCTTTGATGTAATTAATGACGTGCCTATTGAAATTTTCTAGATTATCAAATGCTGATAGTTCATCAAACAAGTCGTCAAACGACTCAAGAAGAACAGCTTTTTGTACTAGCGTTAACGAGTCTAGAGATGTATCTATAAAACACGATACTCTGCCTAGATTATGGTAGTATTTGCTGTCCAGTACAGTTCCTAATTCTCGATTAACAATGTGTTCCACCAGCTTGAGACAGGTGATATACTTTTTATCCATGGCGGACAAATCAGTAGTTTGTGATGTTGAAATACTCAAGACTAAATTATTTATCCAATCAAATAACGGTATAAACTATTAAAACGACATGACTAATGAATACGTCATCGGAAGTTTACCTTCAGTACTTTCTGCGATAAACTCACCAGGAGCCCTTTCTATCATTCCTGTAAAACATGGATGAGGAGAATAGTCGTACTCTTGGAAGTGGCTTATTTTTAAGTTTTTAGTCATCAAGGAATTAAATACCTCTGAAAGCGGATGATTCCAGCCGATTTCAGTTAGCTCAATGTCTGCGCCTTGATCTGCATAGGTGCCGGTGTTGTTTTCTACTATTGCCTTTTCATTGAAATAAGAGAACATCAGGTGCTTAAAACTGTCATCATACATCCATACTACGGGATGTAACTCTACGAAGATGAATTTACCATTGGGTTTCATGTAATGACTGACGATATCCGCCCATTTATCGAGGTCTGGTAGCCAGCCTATAGTGCCATAGGAAGTGAACACAATATCGAATTTTTCCTGAATGTGGTCCTTCGCACTATAGACATCTGAGCACACGAATGTGGCATCTAAACCCATATGCTCGTTCAGCTCCTGTGCCTTTTTGATAGACTCATTAGATAGATCTAAACCAGTGACTTTAGCTCCCATCCGAGCTAGACTTAGGCTGTCTTGCCCGAAGTGACACTGAAGGTGAAGGATAGATTTGCCACGCACTTCTCCGAGCAGTGATAATTCTATCGATTTAAGCGAGTTCTTGCCGTTGAGGAAGTCTTCCATTTCGTAGAAGTCGCTCTTTACATGGATTGGAGTTTTCTCATTCCAAAGTTTTCGGTTAATTGCTAAATAATCAGTACTCATTTTAGTAGTGTTTTTAAAGCTCCCTATAGGATATGGTTGGGCAGTTGGCGCATGTCTTGATTACAAATAATACGTGTGATGGCCTTGGTACACCTGTCATCCTCGAGAGGGTCATTTAGTTTATTTACTTTATCTATATGTTATCAATTTTAAGTAAGCTAAATGACAGGATAATAAACACGCTGAAGCACGTATGGGCTGATTTATTCCATTGTCTCATTAGAGCATATTGACGCATCTTACCAGTCATTTATCTGACGCTACGAAATTATAGATTACAGAATTACGAGTCGCTTTAGGGCAAAATATTTTGTCATTTTACGGCATGAATTTACGCTATATACTGAGATAGGACAATGATTCCATCAATAATCTTTATTTTTGGTCACATATGATACTTCGGTACTTCTTTTTACTCCTCATAGCCTGTTTTTCATTATTGAGCAATGCTCAATACACAACTGTCGGAGACGGCGCATTTTCAAGTGGTAATTTCGGACCTATTCGGACTGATACACTTCCTGCATATTACAGTCGTTTTGCTTTTATTTATCCAGCGGCTTCTATGGATAGTTTGAGTCATGGAGATACTATATCTGCCATTTCGTTTAAACATAGATCCTTTGATTCATTGAGAGGCAATTGTAACATGCGAGTATTTGTAAAAGCTACCTCGGCTAGCAGATTTGACTCCACTGCGCTTAATTGGGCATTAGAGAGTAGGAGTTACGGTATGCAACTAATTTATGATGCAAACCCAAAAAGACTGCTTGGTAATTTACCTAAAGAAGTGATTTTCCCACTTCCAACGCCTATGCGTTGGGATACTACAGGTGGAACCAAAAATTTAGAGATTCTAGTAGAATATACGCAGACTACCAATCAAGTAGCTACAATGAATTGGTTAGTGGAAACTAGTTTTTTTGTTCCTGGGTTTATTAATGGACACGAAGTTAAATTTAGGTACGGATCGAGTACAGGAGGGATAGATAGTATCACCACTTCAAATACCACTATTCACCCGACATTGAAAATTTATCATCCAGCAAACTTCGATGATTTAGAAGCATTAAGAGTATATAGTCTAGGCAGAGTTCCATTATTGATGGATAAGCCAGATAGTATAAAAGCCGTAATAGCTAATGTAGGAAAAGATACCATTCGCAATAAGAAAGTGTACCTAAATGTAAGTGGAGCTAACACGTTTAAGGATAGTACCGTGGTGACTGAAATCGCACCTTTTGAAGAACAGTTTGTTTATTTTGATACCTATGCCCCAAGTGCTCAAGGAACAGAGAACATTCAAATAAGAATAGATTCTGATCAGGACACTTCTAATAATTCAATTGTAAAAGCTAGAAATGCGAATTACAATGAATATTCTCACTCAGACCCTTTTTCAAGTAGTACAGGAGGTATAGGGTTTAACGGAAGTACAGGTGATTTTATAGCTAAGTTTTATGTGAAAGGAACCTCCTACATTAATCAGATTAAGGTAGATTTTACAGCAGCTAATAGGCAGTTTCAGCTAGGCGTATGGGATGTAGATACAAATGGGCTGCCTGGTCAAGAATTATTTATGTCGGACACTTCCCTGTCGACTCCAGGTACATTTATTATGGCTGTATTGCCTCGCGTACAGGTGTCGAATGCTTTCTTTGTAGGGATCCGCCAAACCAACACTACCAATGTAGCTTTTAGTTATCAAGAAGAAGCACCAATAAGACCCAATACCTTTTATTTCACAGCACCCGCTGGAGATACTAACTGGACCTCTTTTTCACCAGGATTTGATTTTAACTTCAATATTCAGCCGCGTTTGCAAGTAGCGAATGATATTGCCATAGCAGAGATAGTGCAGCCTATGCAAGGAGATAGCTTTTTGTACAGCCCTAATGATTCATTGGAATTAAAAGCACGAGTAATTAACTACGGATATCAAAATCAAGGTTCTTTTATTGTACGTGGTGAAATTAGGAATCGATTTAATCAATTGGAGTATACGTATGAGGCCATCACACCGTTACAAAGTGGAGATACAGTCACTGTTAGTCTAGGAAAAATAAGTAAGTTTAGATTAGGGGAGTACAACTTTAAAGTAACGGCAATCCTGAGTACTGATAGCGTGCAAGATAATAATAGTAAGGACTTGGATTTCTATTTCTTCAAGGATTATGATGTGGCCGTAGACCAGATATTTACTCCGCAGCGAAATGATACGGTAGAGCTCAGAAGAGGGCCGCTTCAGCCTGTAGTTCGAGTAATAAACTATGGTGCGAGAAGACAAACAGCCATTTTAGTAAAATTCGATCTATTGAATGCCTCAGGTGAACTGTTTTATACACAACAAAAGATGGTTAGTTTAAATCCTCTTGGAACATCGATTATCGCATTTGATACACTTTACGTAAATAGAGAGGGAAGACATACGGTTAGAAGTTATACAACTGGGGTTGTAGATAGTTTTTTAATAAACGATACGGCGTATTCTTCTATCATCGTGTCTAAAGAAGATGATGTGAGTATTATCCGAATAGATGTGCCAGAAAATGATAAGCGCTTTGCAGTAGGAACAACTGTGCGACCTAAAGTAACTTATAGAAATAACGGAATTAAGGATCAATCAGAAGTAACTATTGTAGTAAATAAAAAAGGAGCTAATGGTGCACTATTGTATACGGATACTATTCAGGAACCTTCACCATTTTTCAGTCTAAAGTCACTTCAGTTTAAGCCAATGGCTATTGATTCATTGGGCGAATTTACCATGGAAGCGATAGTGAGCATTCCGGATGATCAGCAGCCGGAAAATGATACAATGAGAGTAGGCTATAGTGTCGTGACCGGAAATGATCTTAGATTGGTGAAGTTTATCTATCCCGATGGAATAATAGCAAGAGGAAGTCCCTCCAGTGAGGTGAAGCTCGTAGTGACAAATGCAGGTGTTAACGACGCAGTAAATGCTAAAATCTCTGTTCTCATAGAAGATGCGACTACTAACTCTATATTGAATGATACCCAGATGGTAAATATTCCCGGATTTACTACGGATACGATTAGTTTCGGGACAGTAAGTTTCAATGACATAAATGACTACTACTTGACTGCCGAAAATCATTGGACGGATGAAGATCAGCCGAATGCTTCAGACACCTTATTAAATGGTTATGGAGTGAGGTATCAAAGTGATTTGGCTATGATAAGACACATAGAGATTCCTGATGGAGACACCTTAGAACTAGGAGATGTTAGTTTGCCGCGTGTTTTTGTTCAAAACATGGGCATTGATACAGTGAAAAATGTAGAGATTAAGATAACTATCAAAAACAGCAGTGATGTTACGGTTTATCAAGACACCCTGTCAGTTGATGGGGTAGCATCATCCTCTGCTCAGTCGGTGGTAAGTACAAATCCCTATGTAGGTAGTATCGCAGGCACATATACGCTTGTGTCGACGCTTATTTCCTCAGATAATAATTCGGGTAACAATACCCTTAGTACGCTGTTTAGGGTAGTGAAAAGAAACGACCTAACTGTGGTGCGTTCTTTAGCACCTCTGCTCAATGAAAATATCTATAAGTCATCCATCTATAAGCCGATAGCCGTTTTTAAAAATGACGGAATAGAGCCCCTAGTCGATGTCGACATTGTATGTGACATTAAGGTAGGACTTATTTCTATATACCGTAGTTTTAAGACTATTAGTGCTGCTCCAGGTGAAGAAGTCACAGTTTCATTTGATAGTACATTGACTCATCCAGATATAGCACTAGCTACCGCAGAGTTTAGGGTAGAGTATCCAGAAGATCAGATCATTGAAAACGATACGCTTTTTGTAGATTTTAATTTTGTGCAAGGCCTTTCTGTCAATGGTGTTGAAGATTCAGGTGTTTGGTTATATCCTAATCCTTTCATCAATCAAATTACAATAGAAGCTCCTCGAAACATAACTCGGGTAAAGCTTATAGATGTCCAAGGTAAAGTGGTCCATGACGCTGTGGTTAGCGACCGTTTTATAGAACTGGATATAAATGTAGCTGCCGGTCAGTATACCTTAGAAATAGAGTTAGGTGGGAGTGTGGTAAGATACCCAATACTTAAAACAGAGTAAAAACTTGCGGCTTAAATAATAATCGAACTTTGATCAAAAAAAAAGAGTGCTACACTGTAGCACTCTTTTAGATTAATTAACTAAACCTTATTTATCTTTAGAGAAGATGTGCAAATTTAATGTAAACATGGATACAACTCGTTGTTTTTCAGCTCGTAAGTATCCACATCGGATGTTAATTTAATTTTAATTGTATGTTTTTGTGAGCATTTTATGGAGTAGTCGCCTAAAGGTATAATGCATACCGTACTTGTAGCCGTTATATCATCCTTCATTATGTTTTTGTTGATGTTGAAAATACCTAAGAATTTTCGACGTTTTGAAAGTGAAATTTCGATTGAATTCAAATCAGCGGTATATAGAATGATTTGATTATCATCCACTTTGATGATTTTTGGAATGTCAGGCGAAGAATCAATATGCCGTTGCAATTCATAGGCTAAATCAAATCGAGCAACTCCGTACCCGACAAAACTATCCGGAAGACTCGCTCGAGTGGCTGTCATTCGTATAAGATGATTGATATCCGAAGGAGCTAAGTTTGGGAATGCCTGTAGTAAACAAGCTACTCCTCCTGCAGCTATCGGGGTAGCATAACTTGTGCCGTACCCTTGGTAGTAGCCTCCTGAGGGACTTCCCACGTGAGCTAAAACTCCCAACGCGCTGATATCTGGTTTAGTAGTTCCATTACTTGTGTTTCCTTGGCTACTAAATCTACCGTACTTGTCATTTATGTCTACAGCACCTACAGTAAGTACATGAGCTACATCTGCAGGAGTGCCTATTTTACGCCACTTGTTGTCTCCGGAATTGCCCGCACTGTTCAGTACTAGTATTCCTTTTTCTACCGCTATTCTGGCGCCTAGACTGATAAACGATGTATTACCATCCAGCTGGCTATGCCTATAACTCAATGTTTGATCATCATATTGGTTGTATCCTAGTGAAGACGTAATCATATCTACTCCTACACTATCTGCTAATTCTGCCGCTTTACACCAGTTGAGCTCTTCTAGCGGAGTCTCTGTGGCTCCTTGCTCAGAACGATAGAGAATATAATGAGCGAGTGGAGCGCTACCAATATATTTTCCCTTATCATAGGCTCCGGTGCAACTACTTACCGCAGTACCATGGCTGTCACTTCCTGTGAACTCATTATCTAGGTCAGCAGCATCGTATCCTAGCGTTAATCGTCCATTGGCTTGGTGCCTCAAGAAAGCAGGAATCGTATTTATATTTTTAAACCCTGCATCAAACACTGCTACGGTCACTCCATTACCGTTATAACCTAGCTTATGGAGATTCGTTACACCTATCTGTCTATTTTGGCCATAAGACATACCGTAATCTTCTACAGATAAGTCAGTTGTGTTCATTTCACTTTCTTTGAGTTTAAGCTGCAAAGTAGTGTGGAGAGGAGTCTCTATCGTTTCTACTGGAGGTGTCAGCCCTACGTAGCTTATGCTACTTACAAAAGCCAGCTTCTGAAGCTCCATAATACTCTTCACATTGGCATTAATGACAATCCCATTGTGCCATTTCAGCGAATAACGCAAACGCACTCCAGGAGTAGCTAGCGTAGCACTGATATACTGGCCGTACACAGGTAAGTCTAGCTCATTTATTGGGATATCGTATTTTTCTCTGCGGGCTAAAGCTTTAGCGCTTAGTTTACCTGGGTTGTCTGTTACTTGTGCTGCACCTTTATCAATAAACTTGACTAGAAACACGCTGTCTGATTGAGCGTATGTGTGGGTGAATGAAAAAAAAAGTAGTAATAATAGTATCTTACCTATTGGTTCGGTAAAAGGTCTGTTCGTATTCGATTCCATCTTTGTATTTTCCTGGTTGAGTTTCTATTTCTTTAAATGTACGTTTTACTAAGCCTATGTCTTTCGCATATACTTCTTCTTCTATATTGGTGAAAAATAAATCGACATCAGAGCCGAAATCGACAGTAACCGTCTCAGCAAATGTAGTAGTACCAACAGTACTCGGTTCTCTGATCAGTAGTGTTCTAGCAGATTGATAATCGTATATGTTCAACTCATTAGCATCCCATGATTTACGTTCTCTGAGGGGAAAGCTTAGTTTAATGTTGCGTATATCATCCTCTACACGTTGAGCACTAGAAGGATCCCGTTCTAGTATTACGTACTTTTCAAATGTGTAAGTTGTGTCATCCTCGCTTTTTTCCACTTTTACACGGTACGACACCTGACCGCCATTGTTAAACGCTGTATCTTCAATAGTTTCTTTGATGAAAAACTGAAAGGTGTCAGTCTGCTCGAGAAATGCATCGTGCTTTAGCTCAGTGACTTCAAATACTGTAAAGGCATTGAGCTCAAGCGGAAAAAAAACGGTGTCAGACTCCCTAACGGGTTCCACTCTGGTGCATGACCAAAAGGTCACTATTACGAATAGGTAGAGTATGTTTTTATTTCTCAAAATGGTATAATCTTTTGGTGAGTGGCGTCTTTGTTGGTGTGTAAGTGAATCTAAATAGACTAGTTGTCCAAGTTTTGTGTGGGTTAAATAGTTGATAATTAGAGTTATAGTACCTGTTTATCTCCAATTTGCTTTGTTTGCCTCGGAGTGTATAAAGAGTAGGTGAACTATATGACAATATTGGTATCATTCTTTCGTGTTACGCAAAAATACATTTAAGTTATCTCCATGAGTTCACAAAGGCGATAATATTCTATATTTTTGCTGGCTCATGACAACGATCTTAGATGGCAAATCACTTGCTCTCACACTCAGAGGAAAAGTAAAGGACGAGGTAGAAACGCTAAAAGAAGCGGGACACCGAGCTCCACATCTTGCAGCAATACTTGTAGGAGAGGATGGCGCAAGTAAAACATATGTGAATAGCAAGGAAAAGGATTGTGAATACGTTGGGTTTGAGTCTAGTGTATATAAACTCAGCGCAGACACTAGTGAGGAAACTTTATTAAACCTAATAGATACTATCAATAAGGATGAAAATATTGATGGACTGATCGTTCAGCTTCCAGTGCCCAAGCATATCAATGCCACTAAAATAATTGAAAGTATAGACCCAGAGATAGACGTAGATGGGTTTCATACCCTCAACGTTGGGAAATTAACCATCAATGAAGATACCTATATCAGTGCAACGCCTTTTGGGGTGATAATGATGCTGGAAGAGTATGGAATAGAGACGAAAGGTAAGCACTGTGTGGTCGTCGGTCGTAGTAATATAGTAGGTAGACCTATGAGCATACTGATGAGCCAAGGCGGCAGAGATGCTACCGTAACGGTATGTCATCGCTTTACTGAAGATGTGGGTAGGTTTACTAAAACCGCGGATATAGTGATTGTAGCTGTCGGAATACCTGAATTTCTTACCGCAGATATGGTAAAAGAAGGAGCAACTATAATTGACGTAGGAATTACGAGAGTAGATGCTGATAACAACAGAGGATATATACTCAAAGGGGATGTAGATTATGATGCTGTTAAAGAAAAAAGTGGCGCTATTACTCCTGTGCCAGGTGGCGTTGGACCGATGACAAGATACGGCCTACTCTACAATACACTGAAGAGCTTTAAAAAGAAACACAACATCACATGACAGACTTTCCGGTAATGGAATACTTCTACTCCATTCAAGGGGAAGGGGTGTATACAGGTCAGCCTGCATTTTTCATACGCTTAGGCGGCTGTGATGTAGGGTGTGTTTGGTGTGATGTAAAAGACAGTTGGGATGCAGATAAACACCCGAAGAAATCTATTGATTTTCTGTTGACTGAAGCCAAAAAACATCCAAGTAGAATACTCATACTCACAGGAGGAGAACCTGCTATGTATGATCTTACAGAAATCACTAAAGCATTTAAAAATGAAGGGTTTAGGGTTCATATTGAGACGAGTGGTGCATATGAGTTGATAGGCCATTTTGACTGGGTTACCTTCTCTCCAAAGAAATTTAAAGCACCTATAGCGGAAGCAGCAGCACGAGCAGACGAGCTAAAAGTAGTAGTCTTTAATAAAAGTGATATTGCTTGGGCTGAGTCACATCAAAATTTGGTGCCAGCTACATGTAAATGCTACTTACAACCGGAGTGGGATAAACGTGAAGTTACAGAGAAAATAATTTTTGACTATGTGCTGGAGAATCCCAACTGGTACATGAGTTTACAGACACACAAGTACTTGGGAGTGGACTAGGGGTTCGCCTTTTCACCTAATACATCGATTAACTTAGGATCATTGTATTTGTAATGGTCTGGAATATATAGGACCTTAAGCTTATTGCCTAGTTTGAGTTTGCTAAATGACTTTATCGCTTTACGGTGTTTGGGCTCCATTACATAAATGGTGTCAGCCCATTCCAGGTCTTCTTCACAGAGGTAGTTTGTCCCTTCTTGGATGCATATAGACTTATTCGTGCCTGAAGATCGAAATGCTATATCAGGATGCTTAGCAGAGAAATAGTCCTCTGCGGTTTTTGATCTGTCTATATTGGCTGAGCATACGAACAAAACATGCTTTCCATTCATCGTTCGATTCAATTTATGAAGCGTGTATTATCTATTAAATAGCAGGTGGTAAATTAGGGTAAGGTACAAGTGACTCGATAAATAGTATTATCCCACCCTTGGTAAATAGAGCAAGTATAATTACAATGGTTGACACAGTAAGTCCCACACCAATGTTGTTATTTTTTATTTCTTTCAGTTCGTTCAGTGGTGTAATGTAGGTGTATACATATATGCCTAGCAACGAGATGCTCACACTTAAAATATAGGCAATAGCAATATATAGACCTCCATAAGCTAGAAATTTAAAAACCAGCTGGAATGTAGATATGTCCGGCTTACTGAGTAGTCTAAAAGCATCTAATAAAGGCTCTACCACTCCATTAACTACATACCCAACTGAAAAAAGTAAAGAAGCTATAAGTATATTGTACGCTAAGTTCCCGTGGTCTATTCCCAGTCTTTCTTAACCATATATTTTGATTAATCTATATGTAAGTGTAAGTATGAAGATGCCAATACTTAAGGAGCTTAAAATTTCTACTAGACCTAAAATAGCTACTTGTTTATGCATAATTAAAATAATGTTTTTTTTCAATAATTTTTGTTTTTTGAGCTAGGAGGTAGTACTCCAACGTCCCATCCTTCGGCAGTAGTCTCCCAAAAGTAATGTCTTCTACCATTGTGTAAAATGAAGTCTCCTGATGCCTGAATATCAAGTGCAAGCATAGAATGGGCGTACTCTCTGCTGGTCAGTATGATTGGGTTATAATCAAACTGTTTAAGAATAGTGTAAAGTAATAGTGTTCTGGTATCGCAATCCCCTCTGAGATGAGATAAAAATTCTATGGGTGTGTATATCCCATATTTTACATCACTCACACATGGTCCTTCATAATCTGTTCGATGCTCACACCTTTGTTCTGCAAGCACTAAAGTGTAGGGTATATCTTGGACGAAACTGACAATTACCCGTGCAAATTGGTTTCGATTCAGTTCTCGGTCTTTACGGAGATTGTTAAGAGAGGTAATGATTGAATTAATATAATCCTTCTGTTCGTGATACACTTGGGAATAAATGCTATTCCAGTAATCATTGGCAGTAAAAAAAATACTGGTTAATGGGTAAATTATTTCTGAACTCTTCAGCACGTTCACTTGAAGCAACTGATATGCATTATTTATGCTTTGAATGCTTTCGTTGTATGTAGTCCACGTTCTACTTACTCTCGTACTGTCAGAATCAAATGATATTGTATCCGTTTCATTGGATGCTACCCTGGGTTTATTGCTGCTGTAGATACTTATTAATAAAACCAGCACGACCATTATCAGAGAAAGAATTTGTAAAACTTTTCTCAAACGCTTAGAATTTAAATAACTTCATAGTGCCAGCGGACCCATCTACAGCCAGTGTAAATGATAATCCTTGATCTCTAGTTCAAGAGCAGCCTTAGTCACACGAAGTGGTTTGAAGGTATCTATCATCACTGCTAGTTCACCCGTTTCTTTTTTACCAATGCTTTTCTCCGCTGCGCCTGGCGTAGGCCCGTGAGGTATGCCTCCTGGGTGAAGGCTCATTTGTCCTTTTTCAACGTGACCTTTACTCATAAACTGACCATCAACGTAGTACATTACTTCGTCACTATCTATATTGCTGTGCCAGTAAGGGGCAGGTATGCTTAGTGGGTGATAGTCAAATAGTCTCGGCACGAAACTGCATATTACAAAGTTATGTCCTTCAAAGGTTTGATGAATAGGAGGTGGCATATGAATACGCCCAGTAATAGGCTCAAAATCATGGATACTAAAAATAAACGGATAATGCGTTCCATCCCAACCGATTAAACAAAATGGATGGTATTTATACGTGTAGGGGTACAGTTTATCTTCTTTCTTGGTTTTGATGATGAATTCACCTTCTTCAACTATGGTCTGTAGATTTTCTGGCTGCTTGATGTCTCGCTCACAGAAAGGAGAGTGCTCTAGGAGCTGACCGCCTTTACTTACATAGTTTCTTGGATATAGTACCGGGCTATGACTCTCTGTGATAAGTAGCTTATTGTCCTCAGTATCAAACTCCATCTGATAGATAACCCCACGTGGTACAATCAGGTAATCACCATATTTAAACTTGAGCTCTCCATAATTGGTGCGGCACGTACCACTACCTTGGTGTACAAAGATCACTTCATCGCTGTCTCCATTTTTATAAAAGTAGTCAGTCATGCTTTTTCGTGGTCGTGACATGCATATCTGAAGATCACTATTCGTAAGCAGTATCACTCGACTCTCCAAGTAATCGTCCGCTGGCTCCACATTGAAGTTTTGAAAGCTGCGGTGTAGCATCTCCATATCTCCAGCTAGTTCAGGCTTCAGGTCTATGGGTTTGTCTACTTTTAGTATGGCAGTAGGTGGATGGTGGTGGTAGAGCAAGCTATAGTTATTGCTAAACCCTTCAGTACTAAATAGTTCCTCTTTGTATAGTTCGCCGTCTGGTCTATGAAACTGAGTGTGTCTTTTGGGTGGTATACTTCCTAATTTATGATAATGTGGCATGCTGTTTTAATCCTTCTGTGGCAAAGATAAGGTTACACAGTAATATTTATATATGATTTGTGATAGGGTGTTTTGTGACGTAGGTAAAAAAGAAACAGTAAATCCCAAAGTCTCATGGCGAATTGACTACTTGTATTTTATACCTTTGCAAGAGTGAGATACATACTTTCAATTTTCGCAGGAGTGGTAATTCTTTTGGGCATGTTTACTACTGGATGTAATTTGCTCGCAGATAAGACAAGTAGTCTAGCCAATGACACTACGCTAAGTTTAGAGGCTAGAGAGTGGAGTAAGAAAATAGACGAATATCCTACCAATGATGAGTATTTGGTGCAGCGAGCAGAGGTGTTTACCCGCTCTAGGAGGTATGATTTAGCGATAGAAGATTACTTAAAAGCCATCGCAGTGAATAGCGATAAGTGTGAGTACAATATAAGTTTAGGGGATGTCTACTTTGCCGCAGATCAGACTACAGATGCACTAGAATCCTATGAGGAAGCAGAAAAAGTATGCCCTTTAAATGAAGAAGCTATTTTTAAGAGGGCTCAGTTTTTATATTTCGTACGGCAGTTTACGAAAAGTAAATTGGCATTTGGTAAGTTGCTCAATGTTAGCCCACAACACGCACAAGGACATTTCTTTTTAGCTATGCTAAATAAGGAAGATGGAGATACAGCTACTGCGATAAGTCTTTTTGAAAAAACCATAGAACTGAAAGGTGCAGACTATAACAGTTGCATGCAGCTTGCTCTTATTTATAAAGCTTTAGGGGATACTGAAAATGAACTAGTAGGTCTGAATAGAGCTATAAACACAGATGGGAGAAGCGCAGAAGCATATTATACGAGGGGGCTCTACTACCAGAATCAAGGTCAAGATGAACTGGCTATCAAGGATTACCAAAAAACTATTGACATAGACGCTAGTTACACTTTTGCGTATTACAATGTAGGTAATATTTTAGCCTCTCAAGGCAATTTCACCAAGGCAATCGACCATTTCGAAATTTGCCTTAGACTCTCACCCAATAGTGCAAAGTCGTACAACAGAATAGGCCAATGTTTTGAATTATTAGGGAAGAAAGATCAAGCGATTGCAAATTTTACGAAATGTTTGCAAATAGACCCTAATTTTGCACCTGCCAAAGAGGGGCTTACTCGCTTGGGCGAAATCTAATACAAGCTAACGCTGATTAAGAAGGATTAAGAAATTGAATATTAAAATAACATTACCAGATGGTTCTGTGCGTGAAGTGCCTAAAGGCAGTACAGCACTTGATGTAGCAAAGAGCATAAGTGAAGGATTAGCACGCGTAATAGTAAGTGCGAAAGTAAATGGAGAGGTGTGGGACATCACCAGATCTATAGAAGAAGATGCAACGCTTAGCCTGCTAAAATTTGATGATGAAGACGGTAAAAAAACGTTCTGGCACAGCAGCTCTCACTTACTGGCAGAAGCATTAGAGGCATTATATCCAGGTGTCAAACTAGGTATAGGTCCAGCCATAGATAGTGGCTTCTACTATGACGTAGATTTTGGAGATCAATCATTCTCTTCAAACGATTTTGAAAAAGTAGAGAATAAAATGAAAGAGCTAGCTAAGCAAGGAAATGTTTACGAACGCTCAGAGGTAAGTAAGGCCGATGCTATAGCTTACTTCACAGAAAAAGATGATGAGTATAAGCTAGAGCTTATAGACGGTTTAGAAGATGGTCAAATCACTTTCTACAAGCAAGGGAATTTCACAGACTTATGTCGTGGACCGCATATCCCCGATACTTCTTCTATTAAAGCAGTAAAGCTACTCAATGTGGCTGCAGCCTACTGGAGAGGTGATGAAAATAACAAATCACTTACGCGTATTTACGGAGTTTCATTTCCTAAGGCGAAAATGCTCACAGAGCACTTGGAGCTACTAGAGGAAGCGAAAAAAAGAGATCACAGAAAACTAGGCAAAGAGCTAGAGCTCTTTATGTTTAGTGATAAGGTAGGGGCAGGGCTCCCTCTTTGGTTGCCTAAAGGAACAGCCATTCGAGAGCGGTTAGAGAATTTTATGCGTCAGGCTCAGATAGAGCGCGGCTACCATCAGGTAGTTACACCGCATATTGGTAAAAAAGAATTGTATGTGACTTCGGGACATTACGAGAAGTATGGGGAAGATTCATTTCAGCCCATTAAGACTCCAAATGAAGATGAAGAGTTTTTACTCAAGCCGATGAACTGTCCGCATCACTGTGAGATATTTAAGTTTAAGCCGAAAAGTTATCGCGAGTTACCGTACAGAGTAGCCGAGTTTGGTACGGTATATCGTTATGAGCAGAGTGGTGAGCTCAATGGGCTTACACGTGTTCGTGGATTTACACAAGATGATGCACACATATTTTGTACTCCAGACCAGCTGAAAGCAGAGTTTGTAGACGTGATAGATCTAGTAATGCATGTCTTTGGAAAACTTGGCTTTGAGAACTTTACCGCACAGATATCACTTCGTGATCCTGAGAATAAAGCAAAGTACATCGGTTCTGATGAGAATTGGGAAAAGGCGGAAGCCGCGATTATAGAAGCTACGGCAGAGCGAGATATGAAAACAGTGACCGAATATGGTGAAGCTGCATTTTATGGACCAAAGCTAGACTTTATGGTAAAGGATGCTCTCGGTAGAAGCTGGCAGCTAGGTACCATTCAGGTGGATTATAATCTTCCCGAACGTTTTGACCTAGACTATATAGGTCCTGATAATGAGAAACATAGACCTGTAATGATTCACCGTGCACCGTTTGGTAGCATGGAAAGATTTATCGGTATATTGATAGAGCACACCGCTGGGAACTTCCCGCTATGGCTGAGTCCTGAGCAGGTAGCTATTTTGCCAATATCCGAGAAGTATCATGATTACGCAGATAAAGTTTTAAAATTCCTTAATAAAAACGATATTCGCGGCCTTGTAGATGAGCGAGCCGAGAAGATTGGCCGTAAAATCCGAGATGCTTGGGCTACCAAAATTCCTGTTATGATAATAGTGGGAGAAGAAGAGTCCGAAAACGAGGAGGTTTCGGTTAGAGTTCAAGGTGATGGCGACGTCGGGAAATTTAAATTAGATGAGTTCATAGGATACTTTAACTCACTACTTGCTAAAGAATAGAATAATAATACTTGAAGAAAAAAAGACCTTTTAGAGGGAGGGTAAGAGACCCCCACAGAATCAATAAGTATATCGTTGCTGACCCGATACGTCTGGTGGGTGATAATGTAGAACAAGGAATCGTAGACCTAGAAAGTGCTAGGAAAATGGCCATTGAACAGGAATTAGACTTAGTAGAAGTATCTCCTAAAGCTAATCCTCCGGTATGTAAAGTAATAGACTACCGTAAGTTCTTATATGACCAAAAGAAAAAGGCAAAAGAACTGAAAGCTACCCAGTCTAAGTCGGATATCAAAGAGATACGTTTTGGACCGAATACGGATGAGCACGATGTTAACTTCAAGACAAAGCATGCGGAGAAATTCATAGAAGAAGGACATAAGGTGAGAGCCTATGTATTCTTCAGAGGACGTACTATCGTGTTTAAAGAAAGGGGAGAGCTCCTCCTACTACAGTTTGCAGAAAAATTGCAAGACGTAGCTAAACTAGAGCAACTTCCAAAAATGGAAGGTAAGAAAATGATAATTGTTTTAGCACCAAAATAAATTTATAAAAGAAAGAACAGAGATGCCGAAAATGAAAACCAACTCCAGTGCAAAGAAGAGATTCAGAATCACTGGTACAGGTAAAATCAAAAGAAAGCACGCCTACAAGCGTCACATCTTAACAAAGAAGTCTAAGAAAAGAAAACTTGCTCTTAGACACAGTGGTTTGGTTCATCCAGCGGATGAAAGTAACATCAAATTCTTATTAAGAATCGGAAAGTAAAGTCTTACAGGATAAGACAAAGTACCATTATTCGGGCCAAATAAAAGAGAGTGACATTTATCGTCATTCCGCCTAGTTTAAAAAAAGAAAAAGAAAATGCCAAGATCAGTAAATGCAGTTGCCTCTAGGAGACGACGCAAAAAAATGATGAAACATGCCAAAGGATTCTTTGGTAGAAGAAAAAATGTATGGACAGTAGCCAAAAACGCAGTTGAAAAAGCGTGGCAGTACTCCTACAGAGATAGAAAAAATAAGAAAAGAAATTTCCGTCGTCTATGGATTACCAGAATAAACGCTGGAGCTAGATTACACGGAATGAGCTATTCTCAGTTTATGGGAGGTATACATAAGGAAGGTATCGAGATCAACAGAAAAGTCCTTGCTGACCTTGCTATGAATCACCCAGTTGCTTTTGAAGCTATCGTAAAGAAAGTAAAGAAGTAATTTAAATTAAAGCTAAAACATTATTATGGAAAGTCTCTCACTTACGTGAGGGACTTTTTTTATGGCTTTCTTTTTCCACGTTGACCCTTATAGTGCTCATAGAGGGTATTGATAAAACTCAGTATGATACCTATACCAACAATGATATAGAAGATAGTAAATATCTTACCCGCGTCCGTCTGAGGAGCAAAATCCCCAAAACCTACGGTGGTCAGTGTGACTACAGAGAAGTAAATAGCATCTACCCAAGACCAGTCCTCTAGGTAACGATAGGTAATACTTCCCGCGAGTATCACGATAAACGTGGTAAGCAATAATTCTCGGTACTCTTTGTCCCGTAGAAAGGATATTATTGATCTAAATACAAACATGCTATTCTTTTATTTTAACTATTCTATTATCTATTGTACTAATGCATTCGATCTCCTCGTACTGCTAAAGTTTGTACCATTTCCGCTTCATAGGCTATCCATTCTGACCATCTTTGGGTTACGTGGTCCGCTGAGGAGTATTTCTTTGCCAATTCTAAAAAAGCGCGGTAGTGTCCAGCTTCGCTTACCATAAATTCGTGATAGAATTGTTGCAGTTCGGGATCTGAGACATGGATACTAAGTAATCGAAATCTCTCGCAACTTCTGGCTTCTATCATCGCAAAGGCAAGTAGGTATTCTACCAATTGTTTCTCGATGTGGTCTCCTCGTTTTACAAAGCTATTGAGCTTGTTTACATAGTCGTCTTTACGCTGATGACCGAGTTCGAACCCACGTTTTTTAAGCTCTTTAAGCACTTTGCGGAAGTGTCCCCACTCTTCAGCCACTATAGGAGTAATAATATCTACTACATCGGTATATTTACTAAATCGACTGATAATACTGATTCCGTGCGTAGCAGCTTTTTGCTCACACCAGGCATGGTCTGTAAGTATATACTCTATACTTTTCTCAGCTATATTTACCCATCGCGGGTCTGTAGCCATTTCTAGGCCTAGTGTGGTTTTAGCGGTAGGTGATGCCATAAGGCAAAGGTAAGTTCTTCGATACAATTCTGATGTAAAACAGTTAAATGAAAAGCAGTATCGAGTGGCGATGCCTTTTGCATCGTTGTACTGGAAATGTAATTGGGCAAATGTTTTGTCAATTCGAGTGGCGATGCTCTTTGCATCGTTGTACCGAGAATCAAAACACCATCAACACACCTACAAATATCAATAGCCCCAATAAGAATAAAATGAGTGTAAAAGGCAGGATCTCCTTAGCCTTTAATCCGGTAATACTAAGTAACGGTAATGCCCAAAAAGGCTGAAGCATATTAGTTAGTTGGTCCCCATAAGCCATGGCAAGTATCATTTTTGGTAATGGTACCGATAGTTTAGTGGCAGCTTCTAGTAGGATAGGACCTTGTATAGCCCATTGCCCGCCTCCGCTAGGTACAAAAATATTCACTATTCCCGCACTGAAGAATGTAAAGAGTGGGAGTGTATTGGCAGTAGATACTGCGATGAACCAGTTGGAGATAAGCGCTATGAGACCACCACTCTGCATTAGTGCTAGAATGCCAAAGTAGAGAGGAAACTGGATGAGAATACCAGAACTTCCCTTGATAGCGTCGTCTATGGCGTTTAGAAATGAACTAAAGTTAGTGTGGAGTAGGAGGCACAATGCTAACAAGCTAAAATTAATGTAATTTGGAGTGATGTATCCTAGAAATGGCCCTTCAAAACGGATAGCTAAATATCCAGCAAATCCTACCATAAGTATGCCAATGGTTTTACTTACCATGGAACTTTGATCAAGCTTTTCCATACCTATTAAATGAGAACTTTGGGCGCTATTTACAACTACAGACTTGATTTTAGGAACTTCAGCTTTCACCTGTTTACCCAATAGATAAAAAATCGCTGGTATGAAAATCAATAAGGATGCAAATGCAGTCAGATTCATACTGCTAAAGACCGTATCTCCATAATAAATGGCTTCAGGAAGTGACGTACTATGACCGATAGACCTAAGATGGCCGCTCTCTGCTACCTTAGTAAGGGCACTGCCAGAAATACCACCATGCCAGACCATTAAACCTACATATCCTGAGGCTCCAATCAATGGGTAATTAAGTGGAAGTTGCTTTTTGGTGAAGCTTTCTCCTAATTTTCGAGCGAGAATAGCTCCGAAAATCAAACCAAGGCCCCAATTGAAAAAAGCGACTACAATGGTAGTAAAGGTTACTATGGCTGCTGCTTGAGCGGTAGTACTGATTGGTTTTACTAACCAAGTAATAAGTGTATCAAAGAATGAACTCAAAGCTAGTGTATGACCGAGTACGAGCATGAGCATCATTTGGAAGGCAAATGCTAGCAAGTCAATGCTCCATAGGCCTTCTTGCCAAGCTACGACTAACTCAGAGGTTGACTTATCTGAAACGAATACCGTCAATAGTAGCGTAACTATAGTGAGCAGAATGGCTATGCTAAAAGGTGAAGGAAGTATCCTCCTAAACCAATCCGAATATTTTTGAGTAAAACTCATAGGTAGCTCACTAACTCTTCGAGGTACTTTTTATCTAACTCCGTAAATGCAGCGTATTCCGTACTATCTATATCGAGCACAGCGTATACTTCACCATCTCTGATACACGGCACTACAATCTCAGAATTACTCAAAGCACTGCAGGCTATATGTCCAGGGAACTGGTGCACATCATCTACTAGTTGTGTCTGCATAGTTTGCCACGCAGTGCCACAAACTCCCTTACCGTAACTAATACTCGTGCAGGCTATTGGACCTTGAAATGGACCCAATATAAGAGTGTTTCCTACTACTCTATAGAAACCGATCCAATGATTTGGGAAATGTTCCATTATTAATCTAGAAACATTCGCCATATTGGCAATGTCATCCACTTCGCTGTCTACTAATGCTTTGGCTTGTTGTAGTAGCTCCTTATATTGAGATTGGTTTTTCAAAATTACGATAATATTACCCGGCTAATATACGTTCAAGATTGAAATGGCTTTAAATTTGAGATACTTAATCTAACATGAAGCCTTCACACTTAAAATTACTGCTTATAGTTGTTCTTGTAAACACATTGTTTCTGCTCGGCCTTTTCTTGTACTTTTAACCTGAGTTCGACTATTCTTATGAAAAAAGCATTCTGCTTCTACTAGAAATAGCCATTTGCTTCCCAAAATAGACTTATCATAGTATGCTATGCCTTCATCGATTCCAGTTAAAACGCACTATTTTCAGGCGGTCCGAGTCCAAAATAATAATCGAACTCTGGTTCTTGAAATTATGTCCTCCGATTAATTTGTTAGGTGAATTAATCTACGGTTTAGGTGTCAGCATTTATAAGGCACCTTTTTTATTTCTTTTTGAGAATAGCATATCCCCACGCTCCCAATGTACCGTCCTGACCAAGTAAGTAAGAGTCGTGTGTGTTATAACCGTTAGCCAAGCCTATATCATGACCAATAATTTGCCAATTTTTAGTGGATAGGTTAAGAATTACACGGTATTGGGCATTTTCACCTCTATCTATTATGAGCAGATCCTTATTTTCATATTCCTCGTCATACTTTATCGGGCTATTGATGGCAAAAGAGGGCTCCTCTTTTAGAGTGTTGAGCTTTTTATAAAACTCGTAGTATTCGGAAGCATTCTCTGCATCCCAGTTAATACTATCTTTGCCAAAAAAGCTAAGTCTGTGGTTGAGTCCTACTTCCTGACCACTATATATCAGAGGCATACCTCTTAGAGAGTAGCTAAGTACGGTCATAGATTTCCATGATTCTTTGAGACGTTCGCCTATTGTACCGTTCCAGCTATTTTCATCATGATTGGTGATGAAGTTCATCGGGAAAACATTTGTGCCGTTAATACTGTCCTTGTTTCTTAGTACTTTAAGCACCTCTGCAGGCTGGACTTGATCATCATAGATTTTCTTATACACGTGAAGCATTTCCCAAGCATAGTAAGCCTGAAACGCTGAGTCAAACTGGTCTGGCTTATGTGTTTCACTCTCTGCTAGCATAAAAAGTGGCTTTATTTTCTGAAGAGCGGCAGTCGCCTCATTCCAAAAGTCTGTAGGAACTTCCATGGCTACATCACAGCGAAACCCATCAAGGTCACATTCTTCTACCCAAAATTGCATACTTTTAATCATCTCATTACGCATTTCTTTATTGTCATAGTTGAGATCCGCTACATCTGTCCAATCCCAGCTAATTCCATCCTCACCTATTGGGTCGGTTATTTGACCCGTACTATCGTGTGTATACCACTCTGGGTGCTCTGATATCCAAGAATTATCCCAGGCAGTGTGATTTCCCACCCAGTCTAGAATTACTTTAATATCCATTTCGTGGCATTTAGTTATTATCCTCTTAAAATCTGCTACACTGCCGTATCTAGGATTGGTAGTAGTATAATCAGAGATAGAATACGGGCTACCCCAGTATTTATCATAATCCGGGTTAGTGAAATCTGAAACGAAGGAGTCCCCTACAGCTTTTCTGTTTTTCTTGCCAATGGGTTGTATAGGCATAAACCAGAGAATATCTACGCCAAGCTCTTTGAGCTTTGGCAGTCGCTCTTCAAAGGCAGCAAAAGTTCCTTCAGGAGTATACTGACGGATGTTGACTTCGTAGATAGTAGCATTTTGCACCCACTCAGAAGGAGGTGCAATTTTTACAGTTTCTTTTTTTGGAGCTTTGTTACAAGCTGCTAGTGCCAGAGCTAGATAGACGTATTTGTTCATTTTTATATGTTAAAAAATAGGTTGAAAACAAAGATATGAAAAGTGAGCTTAGGGTAATGATACCTGCAGCTTCAGTATAATCGGACCATACATTCCCTATAAAGAGTTCAGACGTAAAAGTGATTAGTAACAGCGGGATGATAACCCATTTACTTTTAGGAGTACCTCGGTATTTTGCATAGAGTAACAGCGTTACGGGCATCAGAAAAACGAAATAGCACTTCCAAGCCAAAGGTGAAAATACAGGGATGAAAGAAAGCACGAGTAACCATTGGATGGCAAGCGAGTGTTCTTGTTTTCTACTCCTATAAAATAGGCGAGCTACCCAGAGTCCAATAAGTAATATAGTGTTGATAGTGATTAGTTTAGTTTGACTTATAGTGAGACTAGCGATGTTGAAATACCATCCATCAAATCGTGAGGTTTCTGAAAATAGGCCACAGAAGAGACTCCATATGGACTGGTTATAATGAATACATTGTAGTCCATCTGCTACCTGTTTGGTATACCACTGTGTATATAACGTGGTGCTTCCGTCCCCAAAGTAAAAGAGTACAGCGATGTGAGTTAGACCTAAACCAATCACTGTCCAAAGCGTCGTTTTAAATTCTCTTTTGTAAAGGAGGAAAGGGAGTAAAATAATAGGGTACACCTTGGTACTGATAACTAAAGCTAAAAGTATTCCTGCCCAAAAATAGCGTTGTTTTAACGTTAAGATTAATGCTAAAAGACAAACTGCAAGAATGGTTACATTCACTTGTAGATTACTGACTTCCTCTATGAAAATTCTAAAGTTTAGTAAGAATGGTACTAAAAATAAGGAGTTTGTCAAAGAAATGGTATTTGCAGCGTTACTTTTTAGCCTAAAGCCAAGTTGTTTTTTGAAAAAGTAGGAGAGGATCCACTTGAATATATGCCAGTAGGTTACCACTATACCGATAAGCCATATCAACCTCAGTCCATAAAAACTAATACTATTAAGTCCATAAAGAGGGATGGCAGCAAGGCTCATAAATGGCGGCCATGTATTGCGGTGTGCTGAGTAAATATACTCTCCTTGCCAAGCAAGCTTGCCGGCTTCTATGTATCCGCCAAAGTCTCCCTCTCGTTGCATATCGCGGATTATTTCCATGCATAAGAACAGTCCTAATGCAACTACAACAAAAGCAGTGAGCTGGTGGCGATATTTAAGTATCAAGTCGATGATTTAGCTATTTATGATTCTATGGACACCGCCCTTTTTATCAAAACTTCGTTGCAACTTAAAATAAGGCCCAATTTTTTTTTAGCAAGCTTCAAGTGGTTGTGGGTCTGAGGTGTGTGAATGGGTATTAGAAGACCGATGACCTTAAGGGTTAGACTAACTAAATTTTCTATTAAAAGATCTAGTCGATAAGAACAGTCAATTTTATTGCCTTCGTAGATATCTGGAAGTTCTTTTTCTACTGCTATAAATAAACCTCTGTCTTTAAGTTCGACTGCAAGGCATTTTGCATAGGCAGACTCTAATAAGCCTGGGCCAAGTGCTCTGTGCACATCTATTGCCGTTCCGATTAGTTGAGTTGCTATTTTATTTTCTTCTTGCATCTATTTTTCAAACCGATGTTTACCGCAAAAAGTTAGGAACGCATAGTTTTTAGTTCTCTGTGACCTTAGCGTCTTTGTGGTTAGATTATTTATCTATGTATTTTATACTATTTATATTAATTATCGTGAATCTCAAAAATTTCATAACTCCAATTTGATTTATCAAGAGTAATTGTTATTGAAGCGTCAAAATAGCTTCTGCGGTAAGTAAGCGTAGAGTCACTATTTTCAATGATGTCAAAATCACCATATAAAAGTGCCATATGTTCATTTCTTAATTTTATAAGATTTGATATTTCCTTCTGCAAATTTGCCTCCTGCTCCTTCAAGTTTTCGAAACGCATCATTCTTCGATTGTCAGGGTCTCCAGCTCCAGCCATGCCTATTTCATCACCGTAGTAGATAATAGGGATCCCCGGGATAGTCATGTTAAAAGCGCTGAACATGGCCATTTTTCGATATGCTATACTGTCTTGAACTTCTATATTTTGTTTCCAGCCTATTCGCTTATAGTCGTTTCCAGATAGATTCATATTCAGGGTTTCGTCTGCATAGCTAATAAAACGCGGTTTATCTTGATTACCAGTAATATTCCCCATTAAATGATGGTATCCATAAGTACTAAGGCTAGCTTCTAGGGCTTCGCCTAGTCTAGTCATGGACGCTTCGTCAGTAGCAAAAACAGGTAATGCGTTGTCATACATATTAAAGTCAAACTGAGCATCCAATAAGCCGCTGCCTATGTAACTATTTATAAGATCATGTGTACCATATGTTTCACCAATTTGGAAGATGTATTTACCTTTTTCTTGGCTAACATTCTTTACTTTTTTATTGAGTGTTCGCCAAAAGTTATTGGGAATGTGCTTAGTAGCGTCATGTCTGAATCCGTCAAAATCATACTCGGTAATCCAATAAATGGCGGAGTCTATCATGAAATTAGCAACTTCTTGTTTTCTTAAATCTAACGTAGGCAGAAAAGTATCAAACCAGGTAGTTAATCGGTACTCGTCCCATTTTTCTGTGTTCATAGTTCCATCCGGCAAGTAGAGCGGAGTTACCCAGTCTTTATGCTTTTGGTATACAGAGTGCTGTTCGTGTACGTGATTAGCTACATAGTCTAGTAGCACACTCAGACCGTTATTATGAGCTACACGAAGCATTTCTTTTACATCCGAAGAAGACCCTAACCTATAATCTACGGTAGTTGAGGTAATCGGCCAGTAGCCATGGTATCCACTAAACTTGGTGTCCGGATCATTGAACTGTCCCCAAGCGTTAGTTGGGTTTTGGGTGATGGGCGAAATCCAGATAGTATTGACACCTAAGTCACTGAAATACCCCTCCTTTATCTTCTGCGTAATTCCTTTTATATCTCCACCGTAATATTGTGCCTTTGGCAATATGGCTGGATCATCGACCGGTTCGTCATTTGTGGTATCTCCATTTACAAAGCGATCTACCATCATAAAGTACATAATACTACTGTGCCAATCGCTGTTATTTAATTTACGCGGATTCGTGATTACCTTTCCTTTAGCTAGCGGAATAAGTAGGTCATTACTTGCTGCTACTGTATTGTATCCAAAAACTCGGATGTGGGAACGCACTTCATACTTAGCAAATGGTGGAATAAGAATCTTAAAGTGAGTACCCTCTTTTCTGGCTTCGATTCTAAAATTATTCCAGTAGGCATATACATCATCTGTATTTTCTGAGGAAATGATAATCTCTGTTTTGGTGAAAGAATCGGTGCTTATCGAAGGTAATTCATCTTTGCTAGGCCCTTTTACCTCTAGCACATTATTATGTCCGCCCATTCCGTTGCTTATTTTTAGAGGATTGCTCGGATCGTCTATCTCTTTGCCGTCTGCTACTAGTTTGTATTGGTACTTGCCGGGTTTGAGTTGGTATTTGAAAAGGTATACAGAATCCATTGGTTTTTCTAAAGTCCCGTCCATTCCCCAATTTGTGAATTCACCTTTTATACCTATTACTCTACAATCCTTAAGTTCTTTAAGTTTTAGGTCCACACTGATTGTCGAAAAATCAGACTTAGACCCCTTCACCACAAAAGAGTAGGGAAGACCCTCTGCAAAAACGGTAAGGTTACTGATAGACTTACTGTTACGACCTGCTACTATAAATATAAAATCATCTACGTGACTCACCTTCAATGCTTTGTCATCACTTACTATAGAGTCTATAATCACTGTACTGGTAAAATAGTCGGATTGAACTACCCGGGTTGTATCACCCACTAGCTGGATAGGTGAGGCTAGACCGTATATTTTAGAATCAGAATACGTAGTGCTTGTTTTACCGCAACTAGTTATTAGAGCGGCCATGCAGACTATATAGATTATATTTTTCATAATTTAATTCTAAATGTTAGTTGTAGGTCATCCAGGAGGCAGTCTGTCACTCATTTTCTGAGGGTACTCTTTTGCTAATTTAGCTCAAGTCCCTGCTTATTCACGGTCACTTGCTTCACTTCTCCTCTAAAACGTATTTTGAAAGAGAAACTATCCCAATTTTCAGGTAAGAAAGGTTTAAAAGTAAGTTCATTATCCTTCACTCTCATACCTGCAAAACCTTTTACTATACTCATCCATGTACCAGCCATACTCGTGATGTGTAGACCATCCCTAGTATCGTTATTGTAATCATCTAAATCTAGACGTGCTGTTCTTAGATAAAACTCATATGCACGTTTTTCGTCACCGAGCTTAGCAGCCAGTATGCTATGCACGCATGGACTAAGCGATGATTCATGAACTGTAAGTGGTTCGTAGAAGTCATAGTGTTTTTTATGCTCCTCATCCGAGTATTCATCTTCGAAAAAGTAAAACCCTTGTAATGTATCTGCTTGCTTAATGTAGCAGCTGCGAAGTATCTTATCCCAGCTCCAATGTTCCACTATTGGTCTTTGTGAGTCTGGCAACCTTTTTACAGGAATAAGCTCCTTGTCTAAGAAACCATCTTGCTGTAAAAATACTCCATGTTTTTCGGAGTAAGGATAGTACATCTGTTCAGATATTTCTTTCCATTTTGCCGTCTCAGACGTATTGAAATTAGCTTTGTCTACTATTCGTGAAAAGTTCTCGGAGTGGTTCTTTTTTACCCAAGCTATGGCCTCACGACAATAGTCCATACACCACGCAGCAAGTTTATTAGTGTACCAGTTATTGTTTACATTATTTTCAAACTCATTAGGTCCCGTTACACCTAACATCACATATTTTTGATGATGTTCGCTCCAGTTTACACGTTGAGCCCAAAACCTTGCTATTCCTATAAGTACTTCTAAGCCATATTCAGCCAAGTATTTTTTGTCAGCAGTATATTTTATGTAGTCAAAAATAGCGTAGGCTATAGCTCCATTTCGATGTATTTCTTCGAAGGTGATTTCCCATTCATTGTGGCATTCTTCACCATTCATAGTGACCATAGGGTAGAGGGCTGCTCCGCAAGAAAATCCTAGTTTTTCAGCATTTTCTATGGCTTTCTGTAAGTGCTTATATCTATATATCAGAAGATTACGTGCTACTTCAGGTTTTGCTGTGGCTTGGTAAAAGGGTAAGCAATATGCCTCTGTATCCCAATAGGTACTACCTCCGTATTTTTCTCCTGTGAAACCTTTCGGTCCTATGTTTAGTCTTTCGTCTTCACCAGAGTAGGTACAGTTTAGCTGGAATATACTGAATCTTGCTGCTTGCTGAGCAGATACGTCACCTTCTATAATGATATCACTTGCTTCCCACTTAGAGGCCCAAGCTGCAGCATGTTCTGATTTCAGCTCATTAAAGTCTCGTTTGCAGTTTGTACGGCAGTTCTCTCTGGCAGCCGTTTCAAGGTCTGCTTTTTTTACATCCAGACTAGAAAGTATGGTTGCTCTTTTGTCAATGACTATTTCTTGTCCTTTTTTGGCTATAAAATCTGCAGTTATTTTAGCCGATTTTGATTTTGTTTTTCGTTCACTAAAGGGAATGTCTTTATCATTTTTGGTAAGAGAAGTGTAGGTCTGTACAGCGACTTGAAACTCTGTTTTCTTTGTCTCAGTGATCAGTAAGCAGCTATTGTCTTTAGCTTTTGATACTACACCCTTCCAAAATTTTTGGTTGTAGTTGGAATCTTCATTTTCGATTTTTCCATCGATGTATGAAGATATCCTTAGATCGGCATCTTTGTCTAATGTAAATGAGTATTTAAAAGCTGCTTGCTTGCTATTATGCAAACTGCAAAAACGATCTATATGAGCAGTCACAGTTACTCCATTCTGCATAGTAGCTTTGAATGATCTAGAGAGTACCCCAGCTTTCATATCGAGCGTTCGAGTAAACTCGTGTACTTTGCAGCGGGAGAGGTCTAGCGAATACCCATTGATGCGAATATTTAAACGCATCCAGTTTGGGGCATTTAGTACTTTGGCAAAGTATTCTGGGTATCCATTTTTCCACCAACCTACTCTAGTCTTATCAGGATAGTATACACCTGCTACGTAATTCCCTGGCAGAGAATCTCCGCTGTATTTTTCTTCGAAATTAGCACGTTGGCCAAATTTCCCGTTACCTATGCTGAAGATACTTTCTGATACCCTATTGAGTTTTGGGTCAAAACCTTCTTCAATTATATGCCAAGGGTGGTGCTTGATATAGTCTTTCATATACTAAATAATTTAAGAAAACAGGCTCTTGAATTTCTCCAAATCTGCGTCTACCCAACTATTCATCTGCATATGGGCTCCTTTTATCCCTTTATCGTTCCCATACAGTACACTTTTCATTCCTGCTTTTTTAGCAGCTGTGAGTCCTGCTTGGGAGTCTTCTATCACCAAACACTCACTAGGTTCACACTGTAATTTTTCTGCTGCTAATAGAAAAATGTCTGGCTCTGGCTTTGAGTTTTTAGTCATTCCGCCGTCGACTATAGCATGAAATTCCAATACCAGATCTAGCTTGTCTATAATGCGTATCGCATTTCTGCTACTCGAACCTATAGCTACTTTTATACCTTGTGCTTTGGCTAGTTTATTAAATTCTCTAAATCCAGGAAATGCTTCCTCAGGGGTCATCTTATCGATAAACTCAAGGTACATTTGGTTTTTTTGAACAAGCAGATTTTGTTTTTCTGCTTCTGAGATACGTGCTCCGCTCCATTTAAGAATTTTGTCCAGAGACTCTTTCCTTCCAACACCTTTAAGCTTCATATTCTGCTTTTCGGTGAGTGTATAGTCTAATTGACTTCCTACCCACTTCCAGCTATGATAGTGGTATTTGGCGGTATCAGTGATTACACCGTCTAGGTCATAAATACACGCTTTAAGGCTCATAGGGTTACTTGTTTTTGGTTATAGTGATACATGGCTAAGGGCTCTACCGGACGTTTTTCTATTTTTCCTACGGTAAAATTATGCTTTCTTCCTACTTCTTCCAACACATCTTGAAAATAATATGCAACAGAACCAACAAAGTTTACGGGTACTTCCGTGTAGTTATCGTAGCACAGTACATGGATTTCGGCAAATCGTGATAAACCATCAAACATCATCTTTTTGAAATAGGGGTGGTCTCTGTGATCACTTACAAAAGGCATGAAGCTTGCTAGATAGACGTTAGGGTTTTCTTTTTTATGCACTGCCTCAAAGATGCCTTCTTTACTTAAATCATATTTTTCCTGAAAGGCCTCGGCCAGCTCTATGGGCATACGTTTATAGAGCCACTCGGAGAGCATTATTTTGCCGAAAAATGATCCACTTCCTTCGTCACCTAGAATGTATCCCAATGCAGGTACTTCTTCATGCTCTTTACTTCCGTCAAAGTAACAAGAATTTGAACCTGTACCAAGTATGCAAGTAATTCCTATTTCACCTTGAGAAGTAGCTAGAGCTGCTCCAGTAAGGTCATGATCCACTATCACTTTCGTGGCTTTGTCAAAGTAAGTTGCCAGTCCCTTTTGGATGATGGCGTTACGATCGGCACTAGAGCATCCTGCACCGTAGAAGTAAACTTCTTCTATGGTATTCTTTATGGTGTTAAACAATTCGTTTTCTCTCAGTTTAGAAATTACGAGCTCGGAAGTATGAAAAAAAGGGTTGAAACCCATGGTATAGGTATGCTGTTGATTACCCTTCGCGTCTATCGCTATCCAATCACACTTGGTTGACCCACTATCTGCCACTAAAATCATCTGTATATTAATTATTTACGAGCAAACTTAGTGTAAAATTTACACTTTGAAAAAAATAGCTAATTTTACCCCTCTAAAAATATAAAAGAGCCTTATCATATGAATGAAAATATGCAGAATCAGACTAATCCAAACGTATCCGTAGATTGTGTTGTTTTTGGGTTTGATGGCTCTGAGCTTAAGGTTCTCCTATTGCAGCGTGATCTTCGTGATAATTTAGATTTAGATGATGATACGCTAGTACTACCCGGGGATCTAATAGTAGATGATGAAGACCTAAGCGAGGCAGCAACTCGTATTTTAAAGGGGCTCACTGGACTTAAAAATATTTTTTTAGAACAAATAGGTGCCTTTGGTAATCCGAGTAGGCTAAGTAAAGAAAAGGATAGAGTTTGGTTAGAGGCTATTCGTCAAAATCCTGAAGCTCGCGTAATCACTATAGGTTACTTTGCTTTAATTAATATTAAAAACTACAAAATAAAACCAGCTGGATTTGCTAAGCACGTCACATGGTCTGACTACCATCATGTCAGTGACCTGGGTTTTGATCACAATGAAATAGTGGACGCTGCTAAACAGAAGCTAAGAGATAAGTTATACAGAGAACCTGTCGGTTTTGAACTGCTGCCACGGAAGTTTTCTCTCCATCAACTATATACGCTGTATAGCGAGATAATGGATGCGGAGATAGACCGACGTAACTTTAGAAGACGAATGCTCAAAACAGGTTTTCTGAAAGAAACAGATGAATTTCAGGAAGGAGTGCCCCACAAGCCTGCTAAGCTATACACTTTTGTAAAAAAAGAATTTGATAACGTAAGCAAAACCAATTTTAAATTTTATTAAGATGAATAATAGAAAACCACGTCTAAGTTTTTGGCAGATATGGAATATGAGTTTTGGATTCCTTGGAATCCAATTTGGTTTTGCTCTACAAGGAGGATTCATGTCTCGTATTTTTCAGACGCTAGGAGCAGAGCCTCATGATATTCCTGGCCTTTGGTTAGCAGCACCATTAGCCGGACTTATCGTACAACCAATTATTGGATATATGAGTGACCGTACCTGGAGCACACGCTATGGACGCAGAAAACCTTATTTTCTAATAGGGGCGATACTTGCATCTATCGCTCTTTTTTATATGCCACACTCGCCTATACTTTGGGTAGCAGCTGGTAGTTTGTTAATTCTGGATGCTTCCATTAATATTAGTATGGAGCCCTTCAGAGCTTTGGTAGCTGACAAGTTGGATGAGTCTCAGCGTTCATATGGGTTTATGGTGCAGACACTTATCATAGGCATAGGAACATGGGTAGCTAGCCAGCTTCCACTGGTACTCACCAAGATGGGAGTGAGCAACGAAGCTGCTGATACAATGATACCAGATAATGTTAAGTATGCATTTGCCATAGGAGCATTGGTGTTTTTATCGAGTATATTGTATACCATATTCACTACGGAGGAATATCCTCCGGATGATTTAGAGGAGTTTGAAAAAGAAAAACAAGAGTCTGCAGGATTTGTAAATGCTTCCAAGGAGATAATTCAGAATATCCTAGAGATGCCGCTTACGATGAAGAAGCTTGGGGTGGTTCAGTTTTTCTCTTGGTTTGCCTTCTTCACGATGTGGAGCATGGCTACACCCGCACTTACGGAACATGTTTTTGATTCTCCTAAGCCAAATTTAGAGTTAGTCAACCAACAAAATATAGCAGAGATGCAAAGCTATAAACTAGCTGATGCTAGTTTTAATGATGCTGCAGATCTAGTAGGCTCAGCAATGGGTACATATGGTTTAAGTTCTATGGTATTTGCGCTACTATTTGTTGTAATTACGAGTAGGTTTACGATCAATAGAAAACTGGTACATATGGGGAGTCTTATTATAGGTGGACTAGGTTTTGTGCTTATGTACTACTCGTCCAGTCAGCAAATGCTGCACGTCTGCTTTGCCCTAATTGGAATATCTTGGGGAAGTATACTCTCATTGCCGTATGCGATGCTAAGTAGCTCTATAGACCCCAAAAAAATGGGGATATTCATGGGGTTGTTTAATATGTTTATTGTTATACCTCAGATAGTAGCAGCGCTAGGTGGGATAAACATACTCTCGGAGACGATATTTGGCTCCGCCACTATAAACACAATGTTGTTAGCTGGGTCATGTTTGATACTTGCAGGTCTTAGTAATTTGCTTATTACCAATAAAAAAGCAATCCGTTTTCAAGCAGAAGAGTAAATGCTACTTCTCGCTGTATAGTTTTTTAGTGTCGGGATTCCAACCTCCAATGATTAGTTTCTTCCAGTGAAGTGTTCAGACATGGCTGATTACGCTATGTCAAACGCTAAAAGATGCAAGGGTATTTAAGGGTAGGAGAAAGGACCGTACATTTTATGAATGATGAAAGTGGTAATTGTTGCTCTCTTTTCGACTGTTAAATTTTAACAATAATGAAAAAGAATCATTTCTAGGCAAGAAGCCGTTTCTTTATCTGGTTTGTAGTTGGTACCTCATCCATAATAGATTTGGGTTGAAGAAAAACAGGATATACACCTTCTTGAAATTTGGATTACTGTAGTGGTCCATTAGATAAGGGCGAAATTTGATTATCATCTGTACGAGCTTAGATTCGGAAGGGATATATAGCACGCTATGTCTTCTTCAAAATGCCTTACCTATGTTATTTTATGAAAATCTGTGCGTCAAAAGAATAGCCGAGCTCAGGTTATTAGAAAGAGGGGTATTGATAATTTATGCTGTAGTAATGCTTCCTGTTTGTAGAAAGGTAACTAAATGGGTTTTTAAGTCTAGATGAAGAAAACAAAAAAAGGTCTCTATCGAAATTTTCGATAGAGACCTTAATCTAGATTAGTTATTAATCTGTTTTATTTTTTAGTGAACGTAATGCTTTTAGTCTCAGCAGCTGCATCTATGATAAGTGCTATATCGTAAACTCCATCCGCTTTTGCTTGCATGTTTCCTCCATTATCTTGGATGTCTCCAGCATCAGGACCAGCTACTATGTCACTATAACCTTCGTTTATATCATCCCAAGTACCTTCAGTTCTTAGTTTGAAACCACCTGCAGAAGCTAATTCTACGCCACTGTAATTCCAAGTATAGGTATCACCGTCTTTAGTTGGAGTAGTAGCAAAAAGCTCTCCATCCCAGTTTCCGTCTTTTACACCGTCACCAATAAGACCTACAGATACTGCAGAGTAATCTCTAGCAGGTAAGTCGCCAGTTTTAGTAAATACAGCAGTGTGACCAGAACCAGAAGTCCAAGTCATAGAAACATCATATACACCGCTACCGTCAGTGAAGTTTTCACCTCCGGCTACTAAAGCACCAGTGAAACCAGCACTTGCAACATCGTTACCAAAGTTCGTATTGAACTTAATACCTTTTTTACCGCTGCCTAAGTCTACAGTTGAGTCTATCTCTACTTTCCAACCACCTGAGTAACGGAATTTCCATTCGCCACCACTCATTTCAACACCAGAAAGACTCCAAGTCATGGTAGTCATATCGAATGCAGGAGCATCAAATTTAGTGTCACTTGACCATCCACCTGGAGTAGACTGACCTATGAATCCCCACTCTACTGGTACTATAGCACCTTTACCAGTTTCAGTGTCTATAACTACTTGGTATAGACCGTCGGCAGGCACAGTGAATTTAGCATCTGTCACAGCTATAGCACCTCTCTGGATGTCTACCTGTGGCTCTTCGTTACCTCCCATAGCAGAAGCCCAGCTATCACCTGGTCCCCAAGTCGTACGTTCAGCTCCGGCAACTTGAATGATGTTTACACCATCACCCGCTTTAAGAGCGGTGAAAATGCTAAGAAGTGTAGGTCGAGGATCTTGAGTCTCTGCATTCAGCACTTCGTTTCTAACAGGCTTCATAGTAGCCTTGATGTCGAATCCTGTAAAGGCTGACGAAGAACCTTGTATGTAGAAACCATCTTCTACAAGTTCATCTGTTCCTCCCGGAGTTACATCTTCATCTTCTTTACAAGAGTTTAGCGTAATTACACCAAATAGTGCAGCTAAGATAGCTACTTTTTTAATTGAGTTTAAGAATAAATCTTTCATTTTTGTTTGTGTTAATTGTATATATATATAAGTTAATTATAAGCCTAGGTTTGGGTTGGCATCTATAGCCCACTGAGGAATAGGGAAGGTAGTTCTGTCTGGCCCACTTGCAGGTTTTTCCCACCAAGAGTTACCAAATTTACCAAAACGTATCAAATCTTGTCTTCTATGTCCTTCGCAGAATAATTCTCTTCCACGCTCCGCAAGTATATCATCTAATCCAAATCCAGAGGTGCTTACTCCAGCTCGATTTCTTATTACTTGGATGTAAGAATCTCCGTCACCAGGACCTCCATTACGTACGGCACACTCTGCTTTCATAAGGAGTATATCTGCATATCTGAATAGCGGGAAATCATTGTTTAAGTTTTCCTGAGCACCTTCTTCTATTTCGTATTTTTTGACACGAGCACCACTCATACGTATTTCTGCAGAGGTTTTATCTGCACCTATTATTAAGCTTGGAATTTCTGGAGTCAAAACCAGGTCTGCACCTGCCGTCTCGTCAAAAAGTTTATTCCCAGCTTTGTCGTATTGTTGGCCTACCATAAACCAGCCGGACTTTCTTTTGTCTCCAGATTCATAGCTATTGTAATGGTCTTCTACAGCTGCAAATCCATTCCATGGTCCAACAGCCATACCAAAGGTCTTATCACTCAAATAGTGCAGCGTTCGCATATGCAGTCTAAATCCTTGTCTCTTGTCTTGGTCAAAAGAGATATTGAAAATATGATCAGGTGAGTTAGAGTTGTTGGCAGTGAAAGGTGAAAGTACACTATTCGCATCTACGGAGTAGATACCAAGATTTATGACACTGTCACAGTAGGCTTCGGCTGTAGCGTAATCTGCAGATCCAGTATAGACTTCAGCATTCAGGTAAAGCTTAGCCAACAAGGTGAAGGCCATTCCTTTGGTCGCAAATGATTTAGGACCTGATACAGGTAGTCCGTTTATATTCTCCTTAATATCTTGCAGTATGAAGTCATAGATTTCTTTCCTAGTTGTTTTAAATGGCTCTTTTGGTGCTTCAGAAAAGGAAGTGATTAGAGGTACATCACCATAATTATCCAATAGTAAATAGTAGGCAAAAGCGCGCAATACTTTCAGCTCTCCTATGATGTTTTTCGTCGCTACAGAGGTGTTTCCACTGAGCTCTAGGTCTTCTATATTTCTGTTGCATTCATTTACCAAGTCATAGATTTGACTCCACATAGAGTTTACAGCATCCACATCGTTACTCCAAGTATGAGTATGTAATACTCTCCATTTCCCTCCATCATCCCAATCTGTGAGTCGAGTAGGGAATACCACTTCGTCACTAGTAACTTCCTGAGCCCAAAACCACCATCCTGCATCATCAATGAGGTCTGATAGTTCTTTGTATGGAGCTATGGCCTTAAGTTCGGGTGAGGTAGGATCTAATAGACTGCCATCTTTAGCAATGTCATCAAACTTCGTGCAGCTTGCTAATCCTGCGACTATTAATAGATATGTTAGTGTTTTTTTCATTGTTCTTGATTATTAATTAAAAGCTTGCATTGACACCAAATGTAATACTTCTCGTTCTAGGATACACATCATATTGATCTCTGCCAAACTCAGAACCACTGAAGTTAAGCTCTGGATCTAGACCGGTGTATTTGGTCCACATCGCTAAGTTAGTACCATTTGCATAAATCCTTAGGTTCTTTACTTTTTTATTTTCTTTCATCGGGATGTTGTACCCTATAGATAGATTGTCCAATTTTATAAAATCTCCATCTTCTAGGTAGTAATCACTAAAGTTTTCACTAGGAGTACTTGTTACTCCTCTATCTCGCTCCTCTAATGAGCTTTTCAGGACATTTAGTGTAGGTGCTTGTGCAGTATTACTGAATACTAATCTAGTCACGTTAAATATCTGATGCCCAAATATACCACGCAGAGCTATACTGGCATCGATGCCTTTCCAAATTTGAAAATAATTTGACCAACCAATAATTGCGTCGGGTTGTGCATTACCTACATAAACTCTTTTTGCTACAGTCCAGTCTCTAGTCACGCCTCCGGCTTCAGTTTCAAACAGGAATGCTCCATCCGCTGAGATTCCTCTATAGACAGGGAGATAAAATGAACCTAGTGGCTGACCTGCTTCAATCTGCTGAGTGTATAATCCAGCTCCTACCAGACCTGGGCCAGAAATGGTAAGTTTTTGAATTGGATTAATACCATTACCTAAAGAGATCGTTTGCTGAATATTTCTTGAGAAAACAAAGGTAGTCTTCCACTCAAGGTTCTTGTTCTTAATCGCAACGGCATTTATTGAAAACTCTATACCGTCATTTCTTATTTCTCCAAGATTTTGATACTGTCGTCTCTCTCTCTCTGGCGGTACATTTAGTGCTACCTCCATTACTAAGTCTTTAGAAGTCTTGCGATAGAGCTCTAAAGATCCAGTGATTCTGTTTTTAAAAAATCCATAATCCAATCCTATATTCAGTTCATTTAGTATCTCCCACCCTAAATCTGGGTTTACTTTTACGTCATTCACTCTATTAAAGACCACTACATCATTTCCCGATCTATCCTGACTTAAACCTGAGGGTCTGAACACTACTTGGTTAGCACCTTCTGGTATGTTTGTATTACCAGTAACACCATAACCAACTCTTAGTCTCAGATCCGATACTCGTTGGATATCTTTCATGAATTTTTCTTTGGTGAGTACCCAAGCTCCTGAAGCGGCGTAGAATGTACCCCATTGTCTATTAGCCCCAAACTTAGAAGATTTATCTCTACGCAGAGATAGCGTAGCATAGTATTTCTTATCTAAATCATACGTAGCTCTTGTGAAGAAAGATGCCAAACCTACACCAGCAGCTGCGTCACTATTCACATCTCCATATATAACTTCTGAGTATGCTCCAAGATTATTTGATCCTGTACTATCATTGAATGAGTTTTCAGCTTTAGCTGAGAATCCGTTTTTCAAAGTCTGTTGCCAGGAATGCCCCCCTATAACATTGAGATTATGTATTTGAGCAAACGTCTTAGTATAAGAAATAACTTCGTCGATGTATCTATACTCCTCATTGTTATAGTACCTTTCTCCAGATCCATTGGTTCTGTTAGAGAATGCGGTACTGGGTTGAGATTTGAAACCTTGAGCATCATTACGAGCATACGCAGTATTAACAGAAGCTGTAAGTCCTTCAGCTAGTGTGTAAGTGAATTTAGCATTACCGAGCAATCGCTTGGCATCTCTGTCATCCTGAAGTTGATCTAGCATTGCTACAGGGTTATTGTATTGGAAGCTTCGGTCTGACTCAAAGTAACTGCCGTCTGCATTGTACACAGGGTCAGTAGGACTCCTGCGCATAGCTTGATACACTGCATTTTGTGGGTCACTACCCCCGTCATACTTCTTGTAGCTATTTTCCTCCATAGTACCACTGAGTCTGAAGTTCATTACAAGTTTATCATTCAATGCTTTTTGAGAGATGTTCATTCTACCGATGTACCTATCCTTGGTCGTACCTTTAAGTACACCATCTAGATTATTCGCAGATATGGACACCCTAAAGTTACCAGACTTGTGCGTTTGATTTACAGCCACAGTATGTTGTTGTGATACCCCTGTTTTGTATATTTCATCTTGCCAGTTTGTATTGGCACCCCCATCTTGAAAGTTAGCAGAACCTATATCAGTTGCTAATTGGCGTATTTCGTCACCAGATAGGAACTCTAATCTATTTGCTACGTTATCTATAGATACAAAACCAGAATACTCTACCGTGGTAACAGGTTCTCCATTTCCTATAGCAAGGTTAGAACCCTTGGTAGTAATTATTACTACTCCATTTGCTCCTTGAGTACCATAGAGAGAAGTAGATGCAGCGTCCTTTAATATGTTAAAAGATGCTATATCATCTGGATTAATAGTGGTAGGGTCTATACCTACTACTCCATCTACTACGTATAGTGGATCGGTGCTTCCCGTTACACTTGCAGAACTTCTAATATTTACACTAAATCCTTTGTTGGGATCACCACCTGACTTTGATACATTCACACCTGCAGCCTTACCTTGTATACCTTGTATAGGGTCTGTCACACGACCTTTAATAAGTTCATCAGCTGTTACCTGAGTTACAGCTCCTGTTTTATCACTTTTTTTCTGTGTACCGTAAGCAATAACTAGCACCTCATCCAGTTTGTCTTCCGACACCATGAATACGGAAAAGTTAGTCTGATTACCTAGCTCAATGATTTGGGTGGTATATCCCACAAAAGATATCTTGATACTAGAGACTCCGGCGGGCACTGTCATCGTAAACTTGCCTTCAGTATCGGATATAGCACCTCCCTTGGCACCTTCAGGAGTCACGTAAGCACCAACTAGAGCTTCTTTAGTGTCTGCATCTTGTATAGAACCTGTGATTTGGGATTGAGCATAAGAAAATGCTGCTAAAAACAGGGCGAATAGGAGTACACTCCCACGCTGAATACTTGCTGTTGTTTTTTTCATTTGTTGGCTTAAAATTAACTTAGTGTCATTTTTACACTAAGTATTGCAGTCACAAATATATATTTTAGGTAATATAAACCAAATTTATGGTTTATATTTTTGTCCGATTTTAATAAGTTTATTGCTGTTAATTTATTTATAATCAGAGGTTTAATTATATAGTAGAGTGTTGAGACAAAATAATAATTAGAAAAGACTTAGCGTCATTTTTACACTATTAGTTGACAGAGAGTATAAATTGATGCAATTTTGGGCCTATGAATATCAAATCTTATCCTTTAGGTATTATTGGTGTATTAATGTGTTTTACAACTTATGCTCAAGTGGTGAGTACCACGCCATCTTTTCCAACTATTACAGATGCTATTACTATTACTTTCGATGCAGCAGAAGGTAACGGTGGTTTAGCTGGTTTTACCGGAACACTATATGCTCATACAGGAGTTATTACAAATTTAAGTACGTCCAACTCTGATTGGAAGTACGTACAGGGTACTTGGGGAACAGCCAATGCTCCACTTATGACAAGCATAGGTGGCGGCAAGTACACCTTATCTATACCAGACATAAAAGCATTTTACAGTGTGCCTGCTGGTGAAGACGTAGAAAAAATTGCCATACTTTTTCGAAATGAAGCTGGAGATAAGTCTGGACGAGCCTCAGATGGCGGAGACATTTTTATTGATATTTTTCAACCCGGCCTTTTTGCAAGTTTCACTAAGCCAATAGTCAACAGTTTGTATAGTGTAGGGGAGACGATAGAACTTGTTTCAGAGTCTTCTGTTGCAGGTACTCATATCCAATCGCTAAATGGGGCGTCTGTAAAAACAGGCAGCGGTAATGTACTTACTCATACACTTACGGCAACTACTGCAGGTAATTTTACTGCCACACTATCTGTTTCAGATGGAATGAGTACTGCTACCGATACCGTATCTTTCGTAGTGAACCCTGCAGTGAATACTGCCAATTTCCCAGCAGGAAACAAGCTGGGAATCAACTATAATTCAGCCACGAGTATCACGTTGGGTTTGTATGCTCCTTTTAAAGAGTATGTGTATGTACTAGGAGATTTTAATGATTGGACAGTAAATACCGACTTTTACATGAACCGTGATCAGGATAATGCCACTTGGTGGATTACTATAAACGGTCTAGAGCCTGGTAAAAAATATGCATTTCAATATCTCGTAGATGGGAATATTAAAATAGCAGATCCGTTTAGTGCATTGGTCTTAGATCCTGGTAATGATAGGGCTATAGATGCTAGTACTTACCCAAATCCACATCCGTATCCGGATGGTAAGACTACGGGGTACGCTACGCTCTTAGAAATGGATAAGCCCGTGTACAGCTGGGAGGTGACAGATTTTGATGCACCAGAAGAGAATGAGTTAATAGTCTATGAGTTGCTCGTCAGAGATTTTGTATCCGCTCATAATTATGAGACGGTACTAGATTCTTTGGACTATTTAGAAAAATTAGGGGTAAATGCTATCGAGCTTATGCCTGTAAATGAGTTTGAAGGAAACGAGAGTTGGGGGTATAATCCTTCTTATCACAGTGCGTTGGATAAATACTACGGTACTCCAGAATCATTTAAAAAACTAGTAGACGAATGCCATAAGCGAGGGATAGCAGTGATTTTAGATGTGGTGTACAATCATGCATTTAGTCAAAACCCGCTGTGTCAATTGTATTGGGATGCGACGGCATTCAAACCTACTGCACAGAGTCCATATGTAAATCCAGATGCCAAGCATGACTTTAATGTAGGATATGATCTCAATCATGAAAGTCCAGCTATACGCCAGTATGTAAAACAGACTATGGAATGGTGGCTCACAGAGTATAAAATAGATGGTTTTAGATTTGACTTGAGTAAAGGCTTTACGCAGAAAAACACGCTGGGTAACGTAGGAGCATGGGGACAATATGATGGCTCTCGTGTAAATAATATTAAGCGTATCTATAGTGAAGTGAAAGCTGTGAATCCAAATGCTTATGTCATTTTAGAACACTTTGCAGAAAATACGGAAGAAAAAGACTTAGCAAATTATGGCTGTATGTTTTGGGGGAACTTAAACAAGGAGGGTACAGAGGCTGCTATGGGATATAATTCTAATTTTAGCGGTGCATACCATAAAAATAAAGGGTGGAATAATCCCAAAAATATTGCGTTTGTGGAAAGTCATGACGAAGAACGGATGATGTATAAGAGTCTTCAGTTTGGTAATACGAATGGAGATTACAGCGCAAAGGACATCGACATAGCCTTGGATAGAAATGAGTTGGTATGGGTTGTTTTTAGTGCTATTCCCGGTCCTAAGATGATTTGGCAATTTCAAGAGCTAGGATATGACTATAGCATAGATTTTAATGGAAGAGTAGGTAATAAGCCTATAAAATGGGACTATTACGACGCGAGTAATCGCAAGGATGTATATAAAGTGATGGCTGAAATGAATAAGTTAAAAGCTACCTACGATGCTTTTGACGGTGCAGATGTCAGCTTAGATTTAGGTGGTAAAGGAAAGCGTGTACACCTGACTAATGCAGATCAAAACTTTGTGATTATGGGAAATTTTGATGTAACAAGTATTGAAATGGTCGCAGATTTTCAAAGTGCAGGAATGTGGTATGAGTACTTTAGTGGAGACAGCATAAGTGTCACCGATATCAAGATGGAACTAAGCTTTGCCGCTGGAGAGTATAGCGTATGGACAGATAAGCGTATCAAAACGGAACAACGAATTAGTAGTGTAGATGAGTACAATGTGGGCCTAAGCATATATCCAAATCCGATACAAAATGAAGTGTACATTAGCTTGAGAGAAGGTATGGCCACTGGATTTACATTGTTAAACACCAATGGTCAAAGTGTTCTAGCACAAGACTTGACTAACTCTAAAGACTTTGTTATAGCTACAGGAGCACTGAGCCGCGGGATTTATTATCTCCAAGTATATACTGCAGCCGGCAGAATCACTACCAAGCTAGTGAAGTAAGCTGTACGTAACATATAGATGAAAAAGAGTCGCCACTAGCGGCTCTTTTTTTTGTCAAAGAAACACGAAGAGAGTGTCGCTTAGCTATTTTCTGGTGGAAGCAGTATACCTTTTTTTTATAAGAATAGTCGAGCTCAGGTTCATAGTAAAAGTGGAAAATATTTGGGACTAAAAAAGCGACCCGAGAAGGCCGCTTTCAATGTTTTCTCAAAAAGAGGGGTTGTCAGTGAAAAAGTAATTTGTTTGTCTTGAGATATTCTATGGACGTGGAGGCGAACATGGGTCGCACATTTTGTGTACATTGAAATTCACAGACTTCGTTTCCTTTGTGATGAAGAATTTAGCACTGTGTTGGAAGCTGACCATTTCTAAACAAGAAACCTTTTCGTCATCTAATTTAGCATTGGCGGGATCTTCTCGGTCAAATTTAGGGTGGAAGTAGACAAAATAGACGCCTTCTGAAAAGCCAGACTGTTTGAGCTCTCCATTCGAGATCACTAATTTTTGACCATCGTCAGTACGGTCAGATATGGAGTGTACATAGATAGTTCCGGTGAAAGGCTTTTCTTTCAATAATTCCTGCATAAGCTCTTCATTCGGAGCTGCACCTCCGCAGTAGTCAGAGGTCTCTGTCACAGTTAGTTTTATGGTACGGTCTTGTACCTGTTGACTTTTGCATCCGATAGACAATAGTGCTACGGCAAATATGATTATGGTTCCTTTCACACCACAATAATACAGCTTAAAAGTAGAAACGTAAATGAAACAAAGAAGGAAAAAAAAGTGGACGAATTCACGGTTTGTAAATTCGCGCTATGCTAGTGAACGAGAGTACTGCGTGAGCACTGAACTCGCTGTCGTGGTTATGATTAGGACTTGGGGAGGAAAGGACTCAGTAAGCTGCTATGCTATGAAACACTCTGCCAGATATACTTAGCTACTTCTACGGACGGGTGGCTTGTACCTATTCGGGCATGTAATTCAGTGTATTGTTCTTTTATACGCGTCTTCGTAGCGTCATCGTAAAGTAGCGCATTCAGCTCACGCGTTACGCGCTCGGCATTAAAATCTCCTTGTATCAATTCGGTAACACAGGGTTTGTCGAGTATAAGATTGACCAATGAGATGTAGTCTAGCTTAACGATCATTTTACCGATACGGTAGCTAAGTTCATTCATACGGTAGCAAACTACCTGAGGAACGTACATTAAGGCGGTCTCTAGCGTAGCTGTACCGCTGGTGACTAGTGCGGCATCACTCTGGGCTAGGAGGGAGTACATGTCATTTTTGATGAGTTTTAGGTTCGGGTCAAATGCATGATAGTACCCATCATCAAATCCGGGCGCTTGGGCCACGAGGAGTGTATAGTCAGGAAACTGCTTCATCGCATCCAGCATGATAGGCAGTGAGGTGCTTATTTCTTGTTTCCTGCTCCCAGGAAGTAAAGCTATTTGTTTAGATCCTTTATGCAAGTCGTTGACTTCGAGATACTCATCTACAGTTTCTTTACTTGGATTGCCTACGTATTTAGCGTTTATATTACGCTTTGCAAAATATTCAGTCTCGAAAGGTAGAATGGTGTAAAGCTCATCCACGTAGCTTTTTATTCCGTTGATACGGTTTTCTTTCCATGCCCATACTTTTGGAGATATGTAGTAGTGTACTGGAATGTGCAAGCCATGCACATACTTTGCTATCTTGAAGTTAAAGCCAGGATAATCAACGAGTAGTACTATATCTGGATTCCATTCTGCGATATCACGTTTTACTTTTTTAAGGTTTCGGGCAATTTTTTTGAGGCTAGAGAGTATTTCTACTAGACCCATGATGGCCATTTCTTTTTGGTGTATAAGCAGCTCTTGTCCTGCAGCCTCACTCTGGTCACCACCCATTCCTCTAAAGTGAGCAGTACTGTCACGCTTTTTTAGTTCAGAAATGACACGTGCTGCGTGATTATCTCCTGATGTTTCTCCAGATATGACGTAATATCTCATGAACTTACATTAAGGTGAAATAGACAATAATTAATCCCACTAGGATAGTAGCAAATACAATTCCTTGAGCAGTTCTAATTCTATTCATATTGATGAACAGAAAAAAAGGAGCTAGGTTAAATAACGCAGCTATTTTCAAGAATGGGTTTATACTACCGGTACTAAATCCTGTTTCCAAAAAGAGCAGGTAGCTCAAGTGGTCAAAATTAAACACATTCACCCCGTAGAGAATGATCAGCGGGCTTAACAGTCCCACGACCATGCCTACTGCTATATTGTCGTATTTTCTCATTTAAAATTCCCAAGAATTAATAGTCTGTATCGCGTGATGAGCCGTAAGGTCATATTGCACGGGTACTACAGATACATAGTTGTTAGAGAGCGCCCACTCATCGGTATCTTCGCCTTTGTCCAAATTCACAAACTTGCCTGTGAGCCAGTAGTAGTCTCTACCATGTGGATCTTCTCTATGGTCAAATTCTTCCACCCACTTTGCACGTGCTTGGCGGCATACTTTTAACCCTTTTATTTCCTTCTCAGGTACATCAGGTATGTTGACACTTAGCAATGTTCCTTCAGGTAGACCGTGCGCCAATACTTGTGCCACTACCTTGTGCATATAGACTTTGCTGGCAGAAAAATCTGCTTCCCAGCTAAAGTTAGTCAAGGAAAATCCGATGGAAGTAATACCTTCTATAGCACCTTCCATAGCCGCACTCATCGTTCCACTGTAGATTACATTTATACTCGCATTGCTACCGTGATTTACACCACTAATCAGAAGATCAGGTTTCCGATGCATTACCTTGTCCACGGCTAGTTTTACACAGTCAGCGGGTGTCCCGCTGCAGTGGTAGCTTTCTACCTCAGGACCAAACTGATTATTTTTAACCAAGCGCAATGGTTGATTAATAGTGATGGCGTGCCCCATGCCACTTTGTGGGCTATCGGGAGCGACTACCACTACATCTCCAAACTGCTTCATTACTTCTACTGTAGCGAGTATGCCTGGTGCAGTTATGCCATCGTCATTGCTGATCAGTATTAACGGTTTTTTTGTACTCATAATTTGATGCAAATTTAAGTAACGTAAAGCGTAATAGTGAAAGGGATTTCATTGCACAGGTTTTAGATAATATTTTTATCAAAATTAGTGATAACATTCGTCTACTTTTGTCCCAATAATGTTACTCAGCCTAAAAGTAAAAAACTATGCCTTAATATCAGATGTGGATATGCATTTTGATAAAGGAATGAATATCATTACAGGAGAGACGGGTGCGGGCAAGTCCATACTCATTGGGGCTCTCGGACTGGCACTGGGTAAGCGTGCAGATACTTCCTCTCTGCGAAATAAGGAGAGTAAATGCGTTATAGAGGCCACTTTCGATGTCCGGGGATATGATCTACAGTCAATCTATGAAGAGCATGACCTAGACTATGAGGAGCATACCATTCTGAGAAGAGAGATTGCCAGCTCAGGAAAGAGTCGTTCGTTTATCAATGACACTCCCGTAAATCTATCTACCCTAAATCAACTGGGTTCTAACTTGATAGAAATACACTCGCAGCATGATAATTTACAGTTATTTAAGGCTGATTTTCAGTATTATAGCTTAGATGTACTCGCAGGGTGCTTGTCTGACCAACAGGACTATTCCGCTGCTCTCAACGGGTGGAAAAAGGAAAGTAAAGCGCTGGAAGAATTGAAAAGCCAGGAAGCAGAGCTCGCTAAAGAGTCTGACTTTAATCAGTTTTTGTATGATGAGCTAGATGCAGCTAGGCTAGAAGGGATCAATGAACAAGAACTTACGGAGGAGCAAGAGCTGCTGGAAAATGCAGAGGAACTTATTCGTACTTTCAATGAAGCAGATCAGCTGCTGAGCGGCACGGAGTATGCTATAACGGTGCAGTTGCAAGAACTGCGAAATCTGCTAAGAAGTCAAAAAACGGCACTGACCGAAGGTCTCCACGAGCGCATTAGTTCTGTGCTGATAGAAGTACAAGACATAGCGAGTGAAGTCAATACTTCCGCAGACGGAATAGAGATAAACCCAGAAAGACTCCAGGAAGTAAACGATGCAATGGGTCAGCTCTTCAACCTGAGATCCAAGCACAGGGCGAGTGATGTAGCGGAGCTTATCCAACTGCGAGATGACTTAGGCAATAAGTTGAGCAAGACTCAAAACCTGACAGGTGAGATCGCTACACTAGAGCAAAGCTTAGCAAAACAAGAAAAAGAATTACTATCTAAAGCACAGAAGCTCAGTAAGAAGCGAATAAAGGAGGTAACTGAAATAGAAAAAAGTATAGACGAGTTGCTTAATCAACTGGGTATGCAGCACTCGCGTTTTCGATTTGCACTTGAGGAGACTACACAGTTAAATCTGCATGGATGCAACGAACTGCGCATTGAACTGAGTTCTGATAAGGGGAATACGTATGCTGAGCTGAAAAAAGCGGCATCTGGTGGTGAGCTGGCGCGAATTAATCTAAGCCTAAAAAGTGTGCTGGCAGATTTCGTAAAAATGCCCAGTAGTATATACGATGAAATAGATACAGGAGTAAGTGGTGAGATAGCCCGTAAGGTAGGAGGGATGATGAAGCAGATGTCTAATAGCCAACAAGTAATAGTGATAACACACTTGCCTCAAATAGCTTCACTTGGTACTAATCATCTGTTTGTTTACAAGTCAGAAAATGCACAAACTGTAGAGACCCAAGTTCGCACACTCCAAGGAGATGAACGGATCAATGAAATAGCTAAGATGATTAGCGGTGATAATCTGACCGAACATGCCGTAGAGCAGAGTAAGGAATTATTGAAAGGATAGCAGCTTCTGAAGGTAGTCGAAGCCTGATGTGGTTTGTTCTGGTTACGCGTAGAAAGACCCCATTAAGATAAAAACCTATGTCCAAATGAAAACTTTAGGGTATTAAGTATTACAAATAATCCAAGACCCGCTCCATTTTCATTCCTCTACTTCCTTTGATTAAGAATGCAGTGTTCTGATAATCAACAGATTTAATAAGTGATCCGAGCTCTTCCATATCAGCGGGAGTGGAAATACCCGAATTCTCAGATACTGCTGCAAAATGGTTTCCTAAGGTGTATATTTTCGTAAAGTTAAATTGCGTACACCATTGAAGCAACTCATCATGTTCCTGATTGGCAGTAGGTCCCATCTCAAACATATCTCCAAGAATGAGTACTTTTTGGTCTTGTGGCATTTTAGCAAAGTTGCTAATAGCTACTTGCATACTGCTCGGGTTGGCATTGTACGCATCGAGCAAGATGATATTGGATTCTTTTTGGACGAGTTGCGAACGATTATTGTCTGGTTGGTATTCAGCGATACCGTCTCTTATACTCTTTAAACCAACGTCTAAGTGTTCGCCAATGGCCACAGCAGTGAGTATGTTGTCTAGATTGTAGTCGCCCATTAGTGGAGAGGTGAAATCTACATACTTGTATGTAAAAGCGATAGTGGGCACGAGGGATTTTATCTCACATGCAGTTTTTGTGAAGTTTACTTTGTGTTCTAACCCTCTACTCATTCGGGTAAGCCACTCGTCGTCTGTATTGATAAATGCAGTGCCATTGTTTTGAAGTAGGTGGTGATAGAGTTCACTTTCTTCTTTGGCCACAGCTTCCAATGTTCCAAAACCCTCTAGGTGTTCTTTGCCTATATTGGTGATTAGTCCATAGTTTGGGTCTGCTATTTTACATAGGTCGGCTATCTCCCCAGGGTTATTGGTCCCCAGTTCTATGATGGCTACTTCGGCGTCTTGTGGCATCTTCAGCAGTGTGATAGGTACACCTATATGATTATTAAAATTACCTTGCGTACAGTGTGTTTTGTATTTTTTGGCGAGAACCTGGAACAGTAGGTTTTTAGTGGTAGTTTTACCATTGCTCCCACAGATGCCAAGCACAGGGATGTCGTAACATTTTCGATGAAAATGAGCTACTTGTTGCATATACGTTAGGGCATCATCTACTTGAATGAGTCGTTCATCATCACCCACGTTTTCATCTACTACTGCATAAGCGGCACCTTGTTCTAAGGCTTTTAATGCAAATGAGTTGCCGTTGAAGTTATCTCCCCTTAGCGCAAAGAATATACAGTCCTCAGATATAGCACGACTATCCGTGGTAAAATTGAAACTGTGTTTGACGAAAAGAGTGTAAAATCTTGCTAAAATCACCTTTTTATTTTTTGGAGTGCAACGAAAATCGTAAATTAGTGGTCTTTAAAAAAATAACTTTATGAAACACCTCTGGGCACTGTCTATTATAATGCTTTCGGTCTTTACCTTAAGGGCGCAATTATTTGAAATTTCTAATGATCCGATATTTAGGAACAGTCAAGGGGATGTCTATACCAACGCGCTTGCCGGAGGACTAAACCAGCCTCAGTTTTCTAATTTCGATTTCAATGGTGATGGGAAGTTAGACCTATTTGTATTTGACAGAACTGGCAATAAAGTGCTGGTGTTTATATCAGAGACCACTCCAGGTACTAGCGGCAGTGCTGCTACAATTGCATACCGATATGACCCGAGCTATGAGCAGTTTTTTCCTGAAGCCAGTGAGTTTATGCAGCTCAAGGATTATGACGGAGATGCGAAGCCTGACATTTGGATGTATGACGGGGATTCGGTAGTGATATATAAAAATGCTACGGTCTCTTTACCACAGTTTGACTTTATAGGAGGACTAAGCTCACTCGATAGAGTACAGCCTTCTAAATTTAGACCGTACAAGCGTATTTCTCACGTGAAAGGATGTTTGCCAGCAATAGTAGATATTGATAACGATAGCGACATAGATTACATTGCTAATCTGAATGTAATAGGCTCTCAAATGATACTTTTTAGCAACACCAGTGCTGATAATAACCTGCCGTTGGGAGACATAGGGTTTGAAATCTTGGATAAATGCTACGGAGGAATAGATGAGACCGGTACAGATTTAATTGTGAATGCTCCTTGCTTTTTCAGTGAAGGGTACAGAACGAAAAAACACACAGCAACCAAAACATTGTTGTTTTTTGATAATGATAATGATGGAGATTTAGATCTTTTTTATGGTACAAGTGAGCGCGAGACAAATCCCGTCTATTATTTCGAAAATGGTAAGGTCGATTTAAGTTTTTATAAAGACACCTTTATCCATATGGACACTGCTTTCTTCCCTCAAATGATCGAGAGTCAGATACCAACAGCACCAGCTATGTCTTATGTGGATGTGGATTTAGACGGAGAGTTGGACCTAATCCTGAGTACCAATGAGAAGGATAAAAGTTCGTTCCCTATTCATGAAAAGAATAATGCATTGCTTTTCTTGAACGATAAAACAACGACAAATCCTGCGTTTAATTTTCAGCAAAATGACTTTTTAGTGGGTAATATGATAGACTTTGGCGCTCATACAGCTCCGGTTTTTGGAGATTTGGATGGTGATGGAGATCAAGATTTAGTTTTTGCTACTAACGGAGACCACTACTACACTGGGGATACTGCAGATTTTTTAGTGTACTTCGAGAATATAGGTACAAGTGCTAGTCCCGACTTTAAATTAGTAGATGAAGATTATTTGGGACTCAAGGCTATGAAGTACACAGGGCTGGTTCCTGCTTTTTCTGATATAGACGGAGATAATGACTTGGATCTTTTTTTAGGTAAAGGTGATGGTACGATTGCGCAGTATGAGAATACGGGGACATCCTCTTCTCCGATTTTTAGTCTGAAAACAGAAACGTTTGCAACTATTGATGTGCAAAGTTCTGCAGCTCCCTATTTTTATGATTTGAATGAAGACGGAAAGTTAGACTTATTAGTAGGCACTTTTGACGGGAACATACATTTCTATGAGAATACAGGAACAGTGGATTTGCCAACGTTTAGTATGGTAACAGATTCTCTTGGGAAAATAGTGGTGAATGAACTGATACTCACCAGTGAAATTGGTCCAGAGGGAACACTAATAGATGTATGGGTTCCAAACTACTATGGCTACTCTGCACCAACAGTATTGACTTGGGAAGATGGTTCTAAGTGTATAGCAGTAGGAGGAGATGAAGGGGTAATACGGATTTTTAATGTGGCGGATGATCTTACTAGTACGTTCACTGAGCGAGAGTCTTATATGAATAAAGAATACAATAGGGGTTCTTATACGAAGGATTGGGGCTCAAGAACGTATCCTGCTATTGCGGACATCAACGGTGACGGTAAAGAAGATATACTGATTGGAAACTCGAGAGGTGGACTTCACTTTGTAGAGGGGCAATTATCCCGACTTACTACTTCTATAAACAAGATCACCCGTGAGTCATTTACCTTAGCACCGAACCCTTCCAACGGAAACTTTACCATATATGCAAATTCTTCAACTGCACTGAGCTATAGAGTAACAGACATTGCAGGTAAAACGGTGCTCGAAGGAAATACCTTGTCAGGTAATTCGGTAAATACTCACGGTCAGTTAAGCAGTGGGGTCTACTTTGTAGATGTGAATAATAACACTACTATGTACGCGACTCAGAAATTAATAATTAGCAATTAGTTCACATAGGCTCATAGTTTCGCAATCTGTCTTTAATTTGTGGCTTAATTTAGGCATACATTGATAAAAACGCTAGAAACTAAAGTAGTCATTGTAGGCGCAGGTCCAGGAGGTTGCAGCGCTTCACTATACTTATCACAGTTTGATATACCACATATAGTGGTAGAGAAAGAAACGTTTCCTCGAGATAAAGTATGTGGTGATGCGCTTAGTGGAAAGGTGGTGAACCAACTAAAAAAGCTTAATCCTGATTGGATAGAAGAATTAAAAGAATTATCAGATGAGTACATACCTAGCTGGGGAGTGATTTTCTCTGCACCAGATGAAAATGAGATTGGTATTCCATTCAAGCACAAACCAATTGAGGCTGCTCATAGTCCGGGTTTTGTCACCAAACGTGTAGATTATGACTATTGGCTATTTAAAAAACTAGATATAAACACTGCCACCATACTACAAGGGGAGGAAGTAAAAGATGTAGACATAGACAATAATGGAGTCACGGTAACCTCTGAAGGATATAAAATACACGCGGACGTAGTCATCAGTGCAGAAGGTACACGAGCATTAGTAGCTAAAAAGTACCTAGACTTTAAACTAGAAAAGCAGCACCACTGTGCTGGATTGCGCGCCTACTATGATGGTGTTACCGGTCTAGATGAGCAAGGCTTCATAGAGTTACACTTTGTACAAGAGAGTTTGCCAGGGTACTTCTGGGTGTTTCCATTGCCCAATGGGCAAGCCAATGTAGGCATAGGAATGCTGAGCAAGTATGTGAGCAAGAAGAAGGTAAACCTAAAAAAGGTGATGCAAGAGGTAATAGAAAGCCCTAAGTTCAAAGAACGCTTCAAAGACGCAAAGCTTCAGAGTAAAGTACTAGGTTGGGGACTCCCGCTAGGCAGCAAGAAGAATAGGCCAATAAGCGGCAATCGATTCATGCTAGTAGGTGATAGTGGTTCATTGATTGATCCTTTTACTGGAGAAGGTATAGGAAATGCTATGTTTACGGGGAAGTGGGCTGCTGAGCAAGTCCGCGATAGTATAGCTGTAAATGATTTCTCTGCCAAGAAGTTACTTACCTATGATAAGACGGTTTACAGAAAGATAGGAGGAGAGTTGCAGGTTAGTGCTATAATGCAAAAACTAATCAAATATCCTTGGTTATTCAACTGGATGATACGCAAAATCAAGCGTAATGATGAACTCCGTGAAACCATTACATTTATGTTTGACGATGTAGACTTACGTAAGAAGTTTACAAACCCGATGTTTTATTTAAGGGTGTTGTTTAAGTAAGAAAGGATTAAGAGTAAGTCTTCAGCATAGATTCTACTTCGTCATCAAAATCATCCGAATACCCAAGACTCAAAGCTGTTTTTAAATCTTGAAGTGCATCCGCTGTCTTTCCTAACTTAAGCATCACTTTAGCTCTATTCTTATAGGCATAAGAATTACCGGCATCTAATTCAAGGGAGTAATTAATATCGCTTAAAGCTCCTTCTGTGTCACCCAGATTTAATTTTGCAAAACCACGATTATCATAAGGAAAGCTGAAACTAGGCTCTCTAGTAATGGCTTCGTTAAAGTAACGTATACTTTCCGTATACTTTTTTGTCTTGGTTAGATAATAGCCAATATTATTTAGGATTTCGGCATCATTTGGTAAATATTGAAGTGCAGTTTTTGAATATTTCAAGGCTTCCGTAAAATCGCCTAAGTCATATAACACATAGGCTTTTTGATTGTATAGGTAACCTGTCTGAGGAAATTTTTGAATTCCATTGTTCACAATGTCTAAAGCACCATAGTGATTCTTTAATTGGTTTTCTGTCGAACTATATAGACAGTAGTAACTCGCATATCTAGGAAGCCACTTTCTACTACTGAGAACGTCTGAAGCCTTTTTGTATTCCTGATATTGAAGGTGCTGGAGGCATTTGTCAAATATTTTATTCGCCATATAGTCTCTGAGCAAAGACAGCATAATCTCTTACAACTGTTGTATCACGTCTAACGGGCCACTACAGTAAATACCATGGCAGCTCTTGCAGGCTTGTATGCTTGCATCGTAGAAGTATTGTTGAGAGTCACGACGCTCTATGCCTTTCAAAGCATCGGTATACGCAGGTGACATTGCCTGGAAGGCAGCTTCATCGTGCTCGCCACGAGTAGCCGTCTGCTTAGCTAGATCATAGAAGCTTTGTGGGACTTCTTGAATGGTATCTCCAGCCGCTAGAGTAGCTTTGGCAGACTTACTCCAGACTACCATCTCTCGCATCATAGCACTCAGCTCAGATGCTTCGTACATATCTGCTTTTTCAGATGAGTTAGTTTGGCTACAAGCAAAAATGGATAAAGCTATGAATGCAAATACGAAATATTTCATTGTTTATTGATATTGACTATTGGGATTGTCTATTGAAATTGAACTATTTCATTACCACACCTTCTGCCATAAAGGTAAGTTTTACCTCTGGCTCTGTAATAGCGGCTATTTCTTTTTCGGTAGCTTCAGCATCTTTAGCATACTCTATTCTGTCTTTTACCGAGACTGTGTCTTGGTAGGCCCATCCTTTTATTACCGCATGGTGCTCTGCGCTATTTTTGGGTACAAAAAATCCGTAATCCTTAAATTTTACAAACATCTTATTGCCTGCTACGTCCATGTTCATCCAGCAGCCTTTGGCTTGGCAGGCTTCTGCTATGTTTCCAGCTACAGTGGCGTACACAGAGTCTTTTCCGGCTAATTGCTCCATCAATTGCTCGCCAGTGATCGCCTCAGAGGCATCCCATTCTGTATCTCCGTAATTTCCAGCTACAGAAGCAGCATTAGATTTTTCGGAGGTAGTAGATCCACAGCTTGCAAATAGCCCCGCTGCTAAAGTCAGTATGATTAATTTTTTCATGGTGTTGGTTTATATTGGTTCAAATTTAAGTGTTCTGTACAAAAAGTATATTCGGATTCTTGATTACTCGCTACAATGATCAGTTGATCGGTGCAGTACGTTTGTATCGTATCTTGGTACCACTTGGTGTTCGTTTCATCAAAATTGGTGCAAGGCTCATCAAGCAATAGGGCAGGAGCTTCAGTGAAAATAGCTAATGCCAGTTTTACTTTATTTTTCAGACCAGAGGATAGCTCAGCAAAACGTTTACCTAAAAAAGGGGTGAGGTTCGATTGATCCCACTGTTCTTTCAGTGTAATCTTTGGTGTCTTGAACTGAAAGTGAAGTTCGAAAAGTTCCCTGACCGTAAAGTCATCGAGAAGATGCATTTCTGGACTACTAAAGCTAAATAGTTTGTGTTTGTCTGTAAGTAGTGAGTAGCTTACCTCTCCTTTAGTAGGAGCTACAGCTCCGCCTATTATTTTCAATAAGGTACTTTTACCTGTGGAGTTCGCGCCTAGAAGTACGTATTTATTGTTGTCAGAAAATGTATACGATAAGTCTTTAAAAAGTACCTCTTTCACGTATCTTTTTGCGATATAAGTACACGTAATGCTCAGCATTATCTGGATACGTATCCTTTCATTACGCCACGGTCAGAGCTTCGTATAAACGTTATTATTTCGTCACGCTCTTGGGTAGCAGGCATTTCGGTCTCTATGTTTATGAGTGCTTTGGCATTGTTCATACCACGCAGGTATAGTTTTCTGTAGATTTCTTGAATCTCTCCTATTTTCTCTGCGGTGAATCCTCTTCTTCGCAATCCTATACTATTTACTCCTTCGTAGCTTAGCGGTTCACGAGCCGCTTTGGTATACGGAGGAACATCTTTTCGTACAAGACTTCCGCCGCTGATCATCACATGTGGTCCAATGTTTACGAATTGATGCACAGCAACTAATCCACTGAGTATGGCGTAATCGTGGATAATAACTTCACCAGCTATCTGGGTACCGTTTCCTATAATTACGTTGTTTCCTAAGATGGTATCATGTGCCACATGGCTATAGGCCATCAGTAAGCAGTTACTACCTACTACCGTTTTTCCCTTAGCTAAAGTTCCCCTATTGATAGTCACACATTCTCGTATAGTAGTGTTATCACCTATCTCAGTGGTGGTATCTTCTCCATTGAATTTTAAATCTTGCGGAATTGCAGAAATTACTGCACCTGGAAAAATTTTGCAATTTTTCCCAATACGAGCACCTTCCATTATGGTTACGTTACTTCCTATCCAAGTACCTTCTCCTATTTCCACGTTCTTGTGGATGGTCACAAAAGGTTCAATAACTACAGTATCAGCTATTTTAGCTCCTGGATTTACGTATGCTAAAGGTTGAATCATGTTATTTATTTTCTACTATTTGAGCCATCATATTTGCTTCGCAAACCAATCTATTCCCTACATATGCTTCGCCCTTCATCATACAGAGCCCTCTGCGCACAGGACCTGTTAACGCCATACGCAGCACCAACGTATCTCCAGGTACTACTTTATCTTTAAACTTTGCATTCTCTATTTTAACAAAATAGGTGCTCCATTTTTCTGGATTTTCCTTATCTGCTAATACCAGCACGCCTCCGGCCTGAGCCATCGCCTCTATTTGAAGCACTCCAGGCATCAATGGCTCACCTGGGAAATGTCCCTGAAAAAAGTACTGATCACCGGTGATGTTTTTTACTGCGACTACCTCTGTGTCTGTAAGCTTTACTATCTTATCTACAAGTAGGAATGGATGTCTGTGAGGAAGTATGTTTGCCACTTGCTGGTAGTTGTATAGTGGGACCGCATTGGGGTCATATACTGGAATGTTATCCTCTTTTTTTGTTTTTCTAGACGCCAAGTAGGCTTTCTTTATTTTTTTAGCGAATTCTACATTGGCGGCATGACCGGGTCTCGCTGCTAATATCTGAGCTTTTAGAGGAACCCCTGCTAATGCTAAATCTCCTACTACATCAAGTAGCTTATGTCTAGCGGGTTCATTCTGAAAACGAAGTTCTACATTGTTTAATATGCCTTCTTTTTTGACTTCTATCTTATCCTTGTTGAATAGTTTAGCAAGACTTTCCATCTCACTATCTTCTATTACCCGATCCACTACGACGATGGCATTATTAAGGTCTCCACCTTTTATGAGGTCATGCTTAACTAGCATCTCTAGTTCGTGCAGAAAGCAGAACGTGCGGCAACTGGATATCTCATCTGTAAACTCAGAAAGATTAATGATAGATGCGTGCTGGCTTCCGAGTACGGGAGAGTTATAGTCTACCATTACAGTGAGTCTATAATCGTCAGCGGGTAGAGCCATCATTTCTACACCTTCTCCATCCGTATAGTTTATCCGTTTTGGGATTTCAAAGTATTCACGCTCTTTTTTTTGCGTTTCTATGCCTGCTTTTTGCAGAATATCTATAAATGGACGGCTACTGCCATCCATTATTGGAGTTTCTGGGGCATTTAGCTTGATAAGACAATTGTCGATCTCTAAACCTGCTAATGCAGCAAGTACGTGCTCTACGGTGTTCACTCGTGCGCCATTGTCTTCTATAGTGGTACCTCTACTCGTATCTACTACTAGGTCACAGTCAGCTTTTACTTTTGGCTGCCCGTCTATGTCTGTGCGTTGAAAGACATATCCATGGTCTTCGTCAGCTGGCTCAAAGGTTAGGGTTACTTGATTTCCAGTGTGTAAACCTACTCCAGATATGCTTATTGCTTCTTTAATGGTGGTTTGAAACTTATCCATTGTTCGCTTTTGATTCTTTTAGTTGTTGTTCTAGTTCTCGTACACGTTTTTCCAGTTGAGGTAGATTTCTCCACATCACTCTGCTTTTCATTTCGTCTTTAAAAGGAAGATGAGGAGATCCAGTAAATATTCCTCCCGGTTCTTTTATATCTTTGTTTATTCCGGCTTGGCCTCCCAGTGTTGTTTTATCTGCTACGGTAACGTGACCTACTACACCACTTTGACCAGCAAATACACAGTTAGCTCCAATTTTAGCGCTTCCTGCGATGCATACTCCGCCTGCTACGATACAGTTTTCTCCTAATTCTACTCCATGAGCTATCTGCACGAGGTTGTCCAATCTACAACCATTACCTATAATAGTACTGCCCATATTGGCTCGATCTATACTCGTATTGCTACCGATTTCAACCCCGTCACCTATCACTACATTTCCTATCTGTGGAATTTTAATGTAGGTGCCGTCTGGTAGAGGAGCATGTCCAAATCCATCTGAGCCGATAACTGTGCCACTGTGTATTAAACAGTTTTTGCCAATTTCACTTTGGTAGTATATGCTCACATTAGAGCGTATGGAGGTGTTTTCTCCTATGGTACTGTCCTCGTATATACAGGCATTAGCGTATATTTTTACATTGTCCCCGAGTGCTACTCTTTCGCCAATGTACACATTGGGACCGATGTGACATCCCTTCCCGATTATTGCGGAAGATTCTATTACTGCAGTAGGGTGTATGTCGGTATGAGGTTCTTTGTAGTCAAAATACTGAATAAGTATGGTACAAAATGCTACATATGGATGGGAGCATCGGATGACGGTTAAACCTTCCGGTACATTGGTGATGGAATCATCTAGAAGGACTATGCCCGCGGACGTAGTCTGCAGGTGATGTCCATATTTCTTATTAGACAGAAAGCATAAACTGTCGGAAGTAGCATCTTCTATTTTGGAGACAGTGCTTACTTCTACATCTGGGTTCCCTTCTATGGTCCCGTTTACTACCTCTGCTATTTTAGTGGCTGATAGTGTCAATAGAGGGCAAATTTAATCTATTTCATAGAGGTAATGAAATATTTAATCTGTGGCCTTTGATCGTTTGTTAGGTTGTAAATTTCTGAGGTTTCAGAAAGCTCCATTAGTGTACCGTCTTTCATCCCTATTTTGAGGCTATTTCCATCAGAAGAGTAAGCTTTATTACTCAGTTTGCCACTGGTAACAAAGTATTTAGCCAAGTGGGCATCGATGCCTAAAAGCTTCGCTGCTTCGGTCTCTTTGGTGTGAATATACTCTAGAGAATATGGCTCATCTGCAATTTCTATTTTAAGTAAATTTCGATCTATAATCATTTTACTCATGGTGCTGAGCGTCTTGTCTGGATTTGTTTGCCAGACTTTTATAGCACTTATTATTTCATTGTCGTCGAGATTACAAAAGTTCGTTAATACATCTTCTTTTTGTAGATCTTCTTTGGTGAAACTATGAGTTAGGAAAAAAGTGAGAAATGGGCTTGCAAATATTGTCTTATTGCTAGCTATCAGTTCTTTAGCTCTCTTCAATGTGCCTAGAAGTAAGCAGTCCGCTACTATAGAAGTCTTGTGCAGATATACCTGCCAGTACATAAATCTGCGAGCCATTAGAAATTTCTCTACGGAATAGATTCCTTTTTGGTCTACGATCAGCTGTTCGTTACGCACATTGAGCATCTGAATAATACGCTCTATTCCTACAGTTCCCTCGGATACTCCGGTATAGAAACTATCTCTTCTAAGATAATCGAGACGGTCCATATCGAGTTGGCTGCTTACCAGCTGGTGTAAAAAGGGGCGGTAGTATTTATTCTCAAATATCTGAATAGCCATGTCCAGCTGTCCATTCATCTTTGCGTTGATCTGGTGCATGAGCACACTACTTATATTTTCGTGATTTACATTTTCAAGTATACTATGCTCTAGACTGTGCGAAAAGGGCCCATGGCCTATATCGTGAAGCAGGATGGCGAGGAGCACACCGATTTCTTCTTGGTCTGATATCACTATATCTTTAGATCGAAGACTTTTGATAGCCGTATGCATCAGGTGCATGGCACCTATGGCATGCTGGAAGCGTGTATGCTGAGCTCCTGGGTAGACCATATTAGTAAGTCCCAATTGTTTTATTCTTCGTAGTCGCTGAAATTCTGGGAGCTGTATACAGTCAAAAATGATATCATGGTGAATGGTTATAAAACCATAAATAGGATCATTGATTATTTTCTTTTTATTCAAAGTGTAATAAAATATTGTTTTAAGAGTTGAATTATTACTTGCTTTGCAAGGGTAATTTTACTCTTGCAGTTCTGCAAAGGTTACCGAATAATATTTTAAAAACACGAAAACCAATTATATGCGTAAAATCAAGATACTATGGGCAGACGATGAAATAGACCATCTGAAGTCTCACATCTTTTTCTTAGAGGAAAAAGGGTATGAAATAACTACTGTAACGAATGGTTTAGATGCTACTGATAAAGTAAAAGAAAATCATTATGACGTGGTTTTTTTAGATGAAAATATGCCGGGTATATCTGGTCTAGAAGCCCTTAAAATCATAAAAGAAATAGAAAATAATCTTCCTGTAGTCATGATTACGAAAAGCGAGGAAGACCATATTATGGAGGATGCCATCGGAAGTAAGATAGCTGATTACTTGATTAAACCTGTGAATCCACGTCAGATACTTAGTACAATCAAGAAATTGACGGATGGTAAGCGCCTAGAGACAGAGAGCGTAACTCAAAGGTACCAACAGGATTTTAGAAATATAGGTATGGCTTTTATGGACTATATGGATTGGTCTAAGTGGAAAGATATGTACAAGAAGCTGGTCTACTGGGAGATAGAGATGGCTAATTCGGACGAGACGGGGATGGAAGAGATCCTTAATACCCAGAAACAAGAAGGGAATAGGGAATTTAGTAAGTACATCAAGAAAAACTATCTCAATTTTATACATAATAGCCAGCCAAGCGAAGAGGCTCCTATGATGTCCCATAACTTAATGAAAAATGGTATCCTGCCTCAGAAAAAGAAAGGAGAGCCATTTTTTATACTGCTACTGGATAACCTAAGATTTGATCAGTGGAAGGTCATCCAAAAAGAAATAAGTAACTACTACAGAGTGGTTAATGAGGACATGTACATGAGCATTCTTCCTACAACAACTCAGTATGCACGTAATGCCATTTTTAGTGGATTGATGCCATTGGATATAGAAAAGAGATTTGGTGATAAGTGGAGTAATGATGAGGAAGAAGGGGGTAAGAACCTTTATGAATCTCATTTTCAAGATGATTTATTCAAACGTTTAAAGACGGGCTATAATCCGAAGTATATTAAAGTCACTAATCTCAATAATGCAAAGGCAATGGTAGAGCAATTGCCAAACTTGATAAATGAGGAGTTCGTTACAATAGTGTACAATTTTATCGATACACTCTCTCATGCACGAACAGATTCAAAGATTGTTCGTGAATTAGCTGAAAATGAATCTGCATATAGAGCATTGACGCTCAGTTGGTTTGAGCATTCGCCACTGTTGGAAACTATCCGCTACTTAAGTAGTAAAAATGTGAAGCTGGTCATCACTACCGATCATGGCAGTGTGCGTGTAGATAGCACGGTAAAGGTTCAGGGAGATAAAGATACTACAACTAACCTTAGGTATAAAACAGGTCGTAGAATCAGTTACAATGAGAAAGAAGTATTTGAAGTGAAAAATCCTCACGACGCCTTGTTACCAAAGCAGCACATGAGCAGCAGTTATATTTTTAGCAGGGAGAGTGATTTTTTCGTGTATCCTAACAACTTAAACCATTATGCCAAGTACTACAAAGATACTTTTCAGCACGGTGGTATTAGTATGGAGGAAATGATGATTCCGATCATTACACTAGAGCCTAAATAGGTAAACATGAAGTTTTCGTACTGTTTACATGAGAATGAAAATCCAGCATTGGATTACCTCTCCGAGCTGTTGGCTACAGGAAAGCATATCGTCTTGCTTACGGGAGACCTTGGTGCAGGTAAAACGACCTTTGTTCAGCATTTCTTAAATCGATATTTTGATGAACCTGTAGCAGTAGATAGTCCTACCTTTTCTATAGTAAATAGCTACGACAGTGGAGGTACTGAGGTCCATCATTTTGATTTATACCGGTTGGAATCCCCCGAAGAGATTGAGGATATAGGATTTACGGAATACATAGAGTCTGGAGACCTTTGTTTTGTAGAGTGGCCAGAAAAAATTGCAGAGTTCTTGCCCACCGAGCATGTAGTTAGTCTGTCTATTTCCGTATCTTCGTCAGAATGTCGCGATTACCACTTTTCATAGCCACCCTGCTCATATCCCTAACGCTGTGGAGTCAGAATTACGAATACCGCATAGCGAAGCAGTGTGATCAGGTAGACAGTGTATACCAGATTATAGAATCCTACCAAAATATTGGAATTAAAGAAACAGGTACACCAGGATTTGATAGTGCTACCCGTTGGTTGGCTGATAGATATACTGCTTTGGGGTATCAACCTGTGCTTGACTCATTTTCATTCAACACGAATAAATTACATTCTACGAATATTATCGTAGAGAAAAAAGGAAGAGACACCACTACATGGCTTATCGTGGGTGCTCACTATGATACAAAAGGCCTCAGTCTGGGTGCCAATGATAATGGAAGCGGGGTAGCAGCAACTCTTGAGATTGCGCGATTGATTAGAGATATAGGAACAGATATTAGTGTCCGAATTATCAATTTTGGTGCAGAAGAGCAAGGATATCACGGCAGCTATCACTACGCTAACAATATCCTAGACCCAGAAGAAAATGTGGTGCTCATGTTTAACTTAGACCAGCTCGGTGGAAGCAAGGGCAAAGACAATAGGCGCATAGTCTGTGAACGGGACGAGAACACTAATCCAAGTACGAACAATATTGCTTCATACCTTAAAACGGATACGTTAGTGCGGATGATAGAATTATATACTACACGTATTCCCGTTATTGGCCGGGTGGAAAGATCTGACTACGAGCCCTTTCAAACCCTAAATTACGTAGTGAATGGACTGTATCAAGAATCTAAAGATGATAATAATCACAGCGACCGCGATCTGCTAGCCAACATGGATACGGAAGCAACCACAGAAGTTATTAAAGGAGCTTTGGCAGCTACATTATACTTTGCGGGTATCAATATTACCGTAGGAGTAGAAGACCTGTTACCAACGCAATTTAATATCTATCCCAATCCAGCAAACAGCAAGATTAGCCTGCGGTTGGCCGGCAAAGAGCAAGGCACAATGCGTATTTGTTCCCTTATGGGCAAAGAATTAATAGTACAGCAAGTAGCTACCACATCGGAGATAGATATAAGCCAGTTGCCTGTTGGTTCGTACACTGTTAGCATCTATAGCGATGATAATCGGGTTATAAGCCATTCCAAACTTATTATTGCACGATAAGTTTAGTTAGGAAATGAAATATACATGTTGGGGAGCTGCCAAGCAAGTAACAGGCAGTATGCACTTATTGGAGTTGGAGAGTGGGTATACCATTCTTATAGATTGTGGGATAGATTATGAGGATAAGACCAATAAAGAGATTAATGCAAAATTTCCGTTCAATGCGAAGGATATAGATGTACTCCTTCTTACCCACGCTCACATAGACCACAGTGGGAACATACCAAATTTAGTAAAGCATGGATTTAGAGGAGAGATATTATGCACGGAGCCTACATCTTACTTACTAGAGAAACTATGGGTTGACTCCGTCAATATTCAGAATAACAATAGCAACAGAAAGAAAAGTGTAAAACTGTACGGTTTTAATGAAGTGAAAAAAGCCAATGAACAGGTACTCACGGTAAACTACTACGAAAGGCATGAGCTAAATAATGAGGTGGCTTTTACGATGTACGAAGCGGGGCATATCATAGGAGCTGCTAGTATCCGTTTTGAAATACAAGAAGGAAGAGAAACAAAGATAATCGGCTTTACAGGAGATTTAGGAAACCCAGGAAGTAAGCTTATTGTAGATGCCAAGCCCATGGAAGGGCTACATGCGCTAATCTCTGAGACCACTTACGGTAACCGAGAGCATAAGGAGACGCGCAGTCCAGAAGAGTTACTTCTGGAGCAGGTTACTGCTGCTTGTATAAAGCAGGAAGGAAGACTAATTATCCCAGCCTTTAGTGTAGGACGTACGCAAGCCATACTTTTTACCCTCAAAAAACTATTCAGCGAGGGTAAACTTCCTCCAATCCGCGTTTTTGCGGACAGTCCACTTGCGCTAGCGAGTAATAATATTCACAACAAGTTTACGGACTACCTCAACGATGAAGCCCGGAACTACCAAAATGGAGAAGGCAGCCTATTTGATTTTAAAAGTCTATATCTGGTGGAAGACAAGAGTGACGTAGAAGATATGGAACTCTACCGAGATTCGTGTATCATAGTATCCTCGGCGGGTATGCTAGAAGGGGGGAGAATTCAGCATCATATCAGTGATCACGTACAGAATCCATTATGCACCATACTGATAGCAGGTTTTTGCTCTCCTGGAACCCTCGGAGCGCAGCTGTTAGAAGGTAAGAGCTCTATACGCATAAAGGGAGATGATAAGTATGTGTTTGCCAAGATACTTCAAACTGATGTTTTTAGCGCTCATCCTGACACCATAGGGCTTCAGGATTATTTCAAAGCGAGCGATTCAAATGAACTGAAAAAAGTATTTTTTGTTCATGGGGAAGAAGAAGCGATGTATGATCTCAAAAATGTACTCTCATCTGATTTTCAGGAAAAAGTTGAAATACCGGGAAGAGGAGAAGAGTATTATCTGTGATAGTATAAGGCTAATTAAACACCACTCATAACTTAAACTCTTGAGAGGAGTGATTTAAGCTAGTTACCTGGATGACCTAGTTTGAAATTCTTCTTTGAGTTGGTCAGTTATTTTGGGGTCTGCTTTTAGGCTTTCAAAATAGGCCCGTGACTTCATTTTCTTGACATGTTTTTCGATTCTTCGCGCAGTATCTATTGGGATATTGCCGATCGTAAAGAAAGTGGTCCAGTCTGTTGCTCCAGATTTATAACCCTTTGGGAAATGATTCTTTTGGTGCTGCTCAAGTTGAACTTCATAGTCGAGACTGCTTCCTACATAGAAATTGTCAATAGAGCGAGAATAGATAACGTAAAATGTGGCCATGTTTTTCTGTATTATTAAATTTCTACTCTATTAGGAGGAGTCCAATAATTTGCAGCAAAAAAACGACCAATAAAACTCAAAAACAAGGAGCACTGTAAAAGAGAATGATTCAGGAAAAAGACCAGTCAAACACAGTTAAGTCTTATTTGGTAGTAATGCAGTTATATCTCAAGTGTAAATATAAATTTGGCTCCTTTTCCCTCTTCTGATTCCACTTTTATTATGCCACCGTTGCTTTCTACTACTTTTTTTACGGTGGCCAATCCGATACCATTACCACGTTGCCCAAACCGGTCTTTAAGTGCTGCAACTTTGAAAATATCAAATATCTTTTCTTGGTTGTCTAAAGATATTCCTGGGCCATTGTCTTGAACGTAAAATTCATAATGAGTGGCTGACGAGGATACGCCAATTTTAATCTCCACAATTTCCTTATCGTTGTATTTAATGGCATTGGAAATCAGGTTGATTAAAATTTGTTCAAGAGCTGCTGAACAATATGTAGACGTAATAATTCATAAAAAAAGCCCCAACTGGACTAGTTGAGGCTTAAATGTACTCGGGACGGGACTTGAACCCGTACGTCCTTGCGGACATTGGATTTTAAGTCCAACGTGTCTACCAATTCCACCACCCAAGCATCAAACAAAAAAAGGGATTGCTCCCTTTTTCAATTGGAGCGAAAGACGAGATTCGAACTCGCGACCCCCACCTTGGCAAGGTGATGCTCTACCAGCTGAGCTACTTTCGCTTAATTATACCAAGCAGTTTTTCGTGTAAACATCTCTGGTGATGCTGTTTTTCGCCGCAGCGAAAACTACTTTAACTTAAATGGTTGCTTACTTCATAGAACGTTTCCCTTCGTAAGCGGCTGCAAAAATAATATTCAATTCTACTCCTGCAATGAGTTTCTATTATTTTTTTATTAATTCGAAAAGTAGCTCATTTCCTTGACGCTGTGGAATAGAGTTTTTCGCATCTTCTAATCGGATAATTGTAAACTTTTCCTCAAAAAGCAATCGGTATTCTTGAGCAGATCCCCCAAATGGTGGGCCATCTGTCGTGGTGAAATTGAAAAGAACTCCCATTACTTTTCCTCCAGGTCTTAATAGCGTATGCATTTTATGTATGTATGCTTTTCTTAGACTAGGATCCAACGCACAAAAAAAAGTCTGTTCTAGTATAAGGTCGAACGTTCCTTGGAGTTCAAAAAAATCACCAATTAAATATTGATCTGAGGGGAAGTTTGGGTTTCTAGCGGTAAATGTCTCCTTGGCAGTAGGAGAGTAGTCTAGCGCGTAGACGTGCGCATACCCCTCATTCCATAGCTCGTTTACCTCATATGCATTTCCTGCACCAGGTTCTAGTATTTTAGCCGTCTTGGGGTAGTTTGATTTTACATAGTCAACATGAATTTTATTGGCATAGCCAATGTCCCATCCCGTATTGGATGCTTTGTATCTGCTATCCCAGTAGGCAACGTCTAATTTAAGATTTGTCATTTTCATCCTTTTTTGGCCCGTCAGATTTTATTTTGATAGGCTTCTTTTTAACAGGAGTAGGAGTCTCAGATGGGCTATCGTTGGTTGCTGGGGTAGTTGTTTTAGGTCTGGGAGTAGTAGGCGTTTTATCTTTGTACCGTGTGCTTTTCGGTGTGCTTGGTTCATTCGTATTCGTACGCGGAGGAAGTTGTGTATGCGAGTACTTCTTGAAGAGGTGTATGCGTATTCCTGCATTTATTAGTAGCTTGTCCATCTTTACATTTTGATAATTGGAATAGTTAATCTCATTACTGCCGGCCACTCTCTCTATGTCTCTCAGTGGTAAAGCTGCGCCTGTCTCGCCAAAAGTATAGGTAACACTGGTCTCGAGTGAAAATGAAGGGGTGACTCTATAATTAAGGCCGATACTACCACCGTAGTGAAACCTATTGGTGTGCACTATTCGCTCCGTTATAGATTGGCTTTCGGCCGTTGGATTAAGCTCAGGCTCATTGAGATCAAGTACTTGATAGGTCGTATAATTTCTGTGACCTGCTAGAAGGTCTATGTACGGGATTACCTTACTGTCATCATTGCCAAAGTTTACTCTTCCAAAAGCAAATAAGCCGTACATTCTATTTCTGGCGGTTACAGTGGCTCCACCAGCTGCTAAATCCCCGTTATCTCCAATTTCCACCTGTATAGAGTCAAATTTTCGATGCTGCATACTTGCAAAATCCATACGTGCACCGACCTGGAAATTTACAAAGGATTTGTAAGGGTATTTACGAGATAGATAGCTTAAGTTTAGTCCGAAACCATCGTCGTAATTAATTTCTTTTATTTCGCTTTGAGGGCAAGCTAGGTGAAGACCTAAACCGATAGACCCTTGGCTTACAGCAGCGGTGTTTTGGGCGGATGCGAAAGTCGAAATAAGTGTGGCTAGAAGTAGTGTGTACTTTTTCATATGGTTAGTATTTCAAATATAAGACCATTACTTAAGTTTGGGGTTATTCCGGTGCCTGTTAGCGTCTCGCGTGCTCTTTTTGTCCAAGTTTTTGACCAGCGCTTGCTCTAAATCTATGTCACATTGATTTGCTAAGCACATCAGCACAAAGAGCACATCTGCTAGTTCATCTCCTAAGTCTACCTTCTTGTCTGATTCTTTAAAACTTTGCTCACCATAGGTGCGACTCATAATTCGTGCGACTTCGCCTACTTCTTCCATCAGCATAGCGGTATTGGTAAGTGGGTCAAAATACCGAACACCTACGGTGGTTATCCAGTGATCTATTTTAGCTTGGGCTTCTTGTATGGTCATGGGACAAAGAAAGTAAAGCTTTGTGATTTTATCCTAAAATGCCCAAGAACTATTGGCCGCGTTGTAAGGCGTTATCAGGAATTTGATACCTGATCTGAACCCTTGGTTATCTCCTTGGGAAACAACATAGTGTACGCCTAGCTTAAAACGTTCCCTACCTATCCTAAAGACTCTACTCGCTCCAGTATGTAATTCTGCATATCGGAAATTGCGCTCAGGGACATAAAGAATCCCGCCTCCAGCGGAGAGTTTAATGTTGAGTTGTTTGATGCCGGGTATTTTACTGGTGATGAAACCGTTAAACTCGTGATTGTAATGAGATTCAAAATAAGCATTGAATACCGGAAAGGTGCTGTCTATCAATTGGTATCCAAATAGAGGTGGGATGAAAAAGTAATTGTCACCACCGCGTTGATACTTGAAATCCATAGGAAGCATAGCGGTAGTGTCTAGAAATGATCCTACCTTTATATCATAGGAACTCGTACCAAATATGCCCAGATTTACGGTTTGATTCATTCCGACTTCTATGTACTTGAAATCTGTGGTGGCATTCAATAGATTGGGTACTGCTTGCTCATAAAACAAAGTGAATGTAGGCCAACTCGACCCCAAGACTATCTTTTCTTTAGGCTCTTGTATGTACAACTGCTTAGGGGTGTACGATAGGCCTACACGTATCACGCTACTTCCATTTGTTTGGAAGGCGATAGGAGGGTTGTTCGTATTGTTAAATGAGCTGTCAAATTGAGGGTTGAATTCAAAGTCCGTAAGGGGTCTTCGTATATTGCTGGACAAGGAACTGCTAAAATATAAACCATTGAGGACCTCAAAACTGTGAAATAAACGCAACGTATTTGTTTCGTAGAAATTTGCTCTACTAAAGATATCTTGTATTGTAGCAAAGTTATTTACAGCACTGAAGTCATTGTAGTATGCTACATTAACACGTGCTAGTTTTTTGGGGTTGTATAAATAATTTACGCCTAGCCCCCCTTTAAGATCATTATTTCTGAATCCATAATTTAAATTTGGTGAGATATAGAGGCGTTTCCTACTATCGAAAGTCTTGGCATAACTCATACTGTATCGCATACGAAATCCACCGATAGGTATCGGATTAATCATTGCTAAAAGAGGGTCAAAGGTCCAAAGTACTTTTTTATCCCTATTGATGATACCTTGCCCATCCCAAAGAAGATTAGGTATGGTTAATTTATTGAACGCGGAGTCTAAAGAGTCTAGGTATTCTTCACTAGTGGTGATTCGGTAGATGCTGTCTTTATATGCTATGAATTTAGACTCATCTGTGGTGAGCGGTACTGGTCGTATAGTGCTCCAGTATGAAGTGTCTCGATCATATGCGCTGTCTTGGGTAATACCCACCTCCGCATTGAAAAAGCGTTTTGTGTATGTACTGTCAAAGGAGTAATCTTGAAATAGAACTTTTGCTTCACCAATACTTTGTGACGACTTGGTTTTTATTTCCCACTGCAGTTGTTCTTGGGCGAGAACCCATTTGCCTTTTGCAGAGGTGTACCATTGTTCGATAGTAAAACTATTGTAGAGGATCAGTGAGCGTTTTGGTACACTGAGGTTTACATATTTCAATGTCCAGGATTCATCCCAAATGTGTAACTCTCCAGAGAATAACGCATTCCCTAATTTTCGTGGTTTTACCTGTACTCTATAGTATTTTTTACCGTCTTCAAAATCGGAGCCTAAGAGTTTGTATTTATAGCTAATAAATGCAGTAGTGCTCAGTGGGCTCACATAGCTATTGTCACCGAGTTTTTTTACAAAAATGAGGTTATCGTAGAAATTAAAATCTGCATCTGTGGTGTTTGTGTATAGCAGTGAATACTGACGTCCTATCTTTTTAGCAGCTTCTTTAACTTGCTTGAATCCTCTTGGAGGCTGGATGTATTGGGTAAATTTGCCTTCAAAGTAGTTTAAATCAGGAATACTATCCTTTGTTTTAGTGACTTGCTCTACCGTGTTTTTATCCTCTGCCTTTTTATCATCTTCTGCATTTGCAGTTGTAGTATTCGTTTCTTTGCTCTTTACGTAGATGGTTCTTCTTTGGTTCGTAAACTGATTTTGGTATTTCTCTTTTTCCGCAATAGTGTTTCGAATAATTTCGTATGAAAAATCTTTTCGGTTATTGAGGATGTTTACCGTTTGTAGTTGATTTTCATCTACCTCCATGGCCACATTCAGTGTGGTGTTGCCTTCGACCAACTGGTCTAGGGTTACTGTTTTAAAACCGATGTACTGAAAACTGAGTCTGTACACACCGGTTTCTAGTCTAAGCTCGTAGCGTCCAGCTTCATCTGTAGTAGTGCCTCCGCCATTTTTTAATCGTACGACCACTCCAGGCAGAGGAGTAGCTAGAGTATCTGTTACATATCCTCGGAGTAAGTTGTATTCCTGTGCTTTAGCAGAGTAAAAAAAGCAAAATAGGGAGAGTATGAGTATGGCTTTTTTCAATGAATGTATAACGAATTTATCCTGCTATTTGTTACAAAAATAGGTGTATCCCTAAGAATATAGCTTGGTGAACTCGACCAAACTAGAATTTTATAAGAATAGAACTCTGATGAACGTATCGTTTGATTTAAATTTGCCCATATATGACACAGAAAAAAGTAGCATTGGTGATTTTAGACGGTTGGGGAATAGGCAAGAAAGATAGCTCTGATGCTATTTTTAGTGCAAAAACCCCGTTTATAGATAGTCTCAAAACTCAACCGAATGCCACTCTAAAAACATTTGGAGAGAATGTAGGTCTGCCTGAAGGACAAATGGGGAACTCTGAAGTAGGACATATGAATATAGGTGCGGGAAGAGTAGTGTGGCAAATGCTTGTTCGGATAAATAAGGCTTTTAGAAACCAAGAAGTAGAACAGCTACCAGAGTTTATTAAGCTGTTAAAATTAGCTAAGGATAATCCCGATAGAAAGATTCATTTGATGGGCTTAGTAAGTGATGGTGGAGTGCATAGTAATATGGAGCACCTACTGGAGCTCACAGATTTGTTGAAGAGTCATGGTCTGGATAAACGAACATTCGTGCACGCTTTTACCGATGGGAGAGATACAGACCCGAATAATGGAGTAGGTTATTTACAGACAGTCTGCGAGTCAACCAAGCTGGGTCAGGCTAAACTAGCAAGTATCTGTGGTAGATATTATGCCATGGATAGGGACAAGAGGTGGGAGCGAACAAAACTCGCTTATGATCTTCTTGTTAATGGTGAGGGTGAAGCATATAGCAACTATAAAGAGGCTATGCAGGCTAATTATAGTAAGGGGGTGACAGATGAGTTTATTAAACCGGTACTGTTGGATAAAGAAGGAGTCATTTCGGCAGATGATATCGTGCTTTGTTTCAATTATAGAACAGATAGAGGGCGACAAATAAGTACGGTGCTTACTCAAGAAACCATGCATGAGTTTAATATGCATACTCTTGATATTCATTATTTTACGATGACTGAATATGATAAGACCTACACCAATGTAGACGTGCTCTTTCACAGTCAAGATCTTGTAAATACATTGGGACAAGTGTTATCCGAGTCCGGCAAGTCTCAGCTGAGAGCAGCAGAGACTGAAAAATACCCGCACGTGACTTTTTTCTTTAATGGAGGGAGAGAGGAGCCGTTTGACGGAGAAGATAGAGTAATGGCACCATCTCCAAAGGTAGCTACGTATGACTTACAACCTGAAATGAGCGCTGTAGAACTTACTGAAAAAGTAATGCTTTCGATGCGTAAACAGTCTTATGATTTTGTGTGTGTGAATTATGCAAATCCGGACATGGTGGGGCATACAGGTGTGTTTAGTGCAATTGTAAAAGCGTGCGAAACAGTAGATTCATGTGCAGAAGCACTGATAGAATATGCGCGCAGAGAAGACTATAAGGTGATAGTAATCGCAGACCATGGGAATGCTGATAAAGCAGTAAATGAAGACGGTACACCAAATACTGCACATACTACTAATTTAGTCCCTATATATATATTGGGTAGCGAAGCTGACAGTGTGAGTAATGGGAAGCTAGCGGATGTGGCTCCTACTGTCTTAAAAATATTAGAGATTCCTGTACCTGCTGAATTCGACGGACAGTCACTGCTTTAACAAGGGTAGGGCGACTGCTAGTTCGTTTCGTAGTTGTAAATTAAAGTGATTATGCTGTAACGCGCAATTTGCCCGTAGATTATGAATAAGTCTAGGTGTGCCGAGTGGTTATTCTAGTAGTAATGAATAGTTGGTGAAATATATTCTCAACTATTAGAGCGTTGAATTGTTTTGTACAGCAGATGCGTGGTACGACTGTAACTACACTATGTGCAAAATATAAATGAGAGCAAAAGAGTTCATAGGTACTTTTTTCGGAAAGTAACACGTGTGTCAGTGTTGGTTATTTACAATATTTTAGCAATAATTTATCAAATAATAGTATTACTATTGCATAAAAATAGTAATGCTATCTAATCTAACATTTAAAGTGAGTCAGAGTTCCTGCTTGAGGGACCCTACAGAGTCAGAGTTAGGCATGCGGATACTGAGTCAAAGTATAAGTTTACTGGAAGAGATAGGCCTAGAGCAATTTACCTTTAAAAAGCTCGCTACGGGCATAGGCTCCACCGAAGCGTCGGTCTACCGTTATTTTGAGAATAAGCACAAGCTACTTGTCTATTTGGTAAACTGGTATTGGAGTTGGCTTCAAAATCGTATTGTCACAAAGACGTATAACCAGTCTTCGGCGTTTATTAAACTAGAAACAACTATTGAACTACTCGCCTCCCCAATAGAACAAGATGATAATTTTGACTTTATAGACGAGAAAAAATTATACAATATTATTATATCTGAAGGAGCTAAAGTGTATTTAGTGAAAAATGTAGATACAGAAGATAATGAAGGGGCATTTTTGGCGTACAAAGGATTGTGCCGTCTTATATCTAACCTTATTTTGAGTATTAACCCCAAGTATCTGCACTCGCTCACATTAGCATCTACCATTGTAGAGACTTGTCATAATCAAATATTTTTTAGCGAACACTTGCCAAAGCTGACGGATGTGTCAGAAGATGATTATGGTTCACTCAAAGAGTTTGTTTTACATTTAACAGTATCTACCATTCAATAAATAAAAAATGAAACCAATTCAACGATTCTGGGGCCTTTTAAAACAAGATAAGCGAGACCTTGTGTATCTCTACTTATATGCCATCTGTAATGGTGTTATAAATCTATCACTTCCCATAGGAATACAAGCAATTATGGGATTAGTGCTGGCAGGGAGGTTGTCTGCTACTTGGGGTATACTTACCGCTATAGTTATGGTCGGTGTAGCCGTGGCGGGTATTTTTCAGATAATGCAGCTTTACATTGTGGAGATATTACAGCGTAGACTGTTTGCACGTGCAGCATTTGATTTTGCCTATCGTATTCCAAAGTTCAAGTTAAAAAAACTAGGTAATTATTATGCTCCTGAGCTAGTAAATCGTTTTTTTGATACCGTGACTATTCAGAAGAGTTTGTCAAAAATTTTAATGGATTTCTCTACGTCGATCCTGCAAATTATTTTTGGTCTTATACTGCTATCGCTGTATCATCCTATTTTTATTGCCTTTGGGTTTGTCCTCTTACTAGTCCTGTTTCTGATTATCTATATCACGAGTAAGCCGGGTATGCGCACTAGCTTAGAGGAGAGTAATAACAAGTATGAGATGGCTTTTTGGCTTACAGAGTTAGCTAGAGCCATTCCCACTTTTAAGATAAGTGGTAGTTCAGACCTAAACCTGGGACGTACAGATGTACTAGTGAACAAGTACATAGACTCTCGTAAAAAGCACTTTAAGGTTCTTCTGGGACAGTACGGAAGCATCATAGGCCTCAAAACCTTAGTGACCGCTGGATTACTTATAGTCGGAGCATTGCTACTGATAGAGAATAGTATCACTATAGGACAGTTTGTGGCATCTGAAATAGTAATAATCCTCATTTTGAATTCATCTGAAAAGCTGATAATGAGCATGGAAGCCATCTACGATGTACTTACTTCCATAGAGAAAATGGGAAAAGTTACAGATATGGAAATAGAGCAGCCAATAAAAAATGCACTAGCTTTAAATCCTAATGAGAAAATTGGTATAGAACTGAAAAACCTGGCTATTTTTGGTACGCTCCAGAACAATAAGATAAATGAGGATATTAATTTAATAATCAAAGCAGGAACCAATGTCTGCCTTACTGGTGATGCTGGAAGTGGTAAGACGAGTCTTATGAAGATATTGAGTACAAGCATAGATAATTATGAAGGCTCGATACTGTATAACGATATACCTATTCAGAATTTAGATCTAGAAGAATTGAGAAAAGATATAGGCTGTATCTTTGATGATCAGGAAATATTCTACGGTACGTTTATTGAAAATATATCTCTGGGAAGAGACGGTATAAGTGATGACGATGTCGTGAAGATAGCTCAGGAAGTAGGGCTGGATAAATTGATTCTTAGTTTTCCAAATGGATATAATCATTTTATTATGAATGCAGATAGAGTATTCTCAGGAACTGACAGAGTCAGGTTACTTACCGCTAGGGCATTAATTTCTAATCCTAAGTTAGTGCTAGCAGAAGACCTGTTTACCGGGCTAAAAGAAGAGTATAGCGAGCTTCTTTTGTCACTGCTACTGCGAAGATGTTCGGATAAAACATTGGTGCTAGTGAGTAATAGCGAACGAGTGAAAAAAGAGTGTGACCATATCATAGAATTGAAATAACAGATGCTAAATATTTCTAAAAATAGTGTAGACGGTTCCATTTGGAAAAAGAGTTACAGCTCCCTGGAGGCTGTGAAAAATAATCTCGCCCGTAGGATATTCTTAAAGTTGCTGCTTGGTCTATTCTTGCTAGTAGTGGTGATGCTTTTCTTGCCTTGGACACAGAATATACAGAGTAAAGGGTACGTGACAGCGCTGCGTCCAGATGAGCGCCCGCAAACGATTCAAAATACCATTCCCGGTAAGATCGAGCAATGGTTTGTACAGGAAGGTGACTTGGTGAAAAAAGGGGATACTATTCTATACCTGACCGAAATAAAGATGGAGTATTTTGATCCGAGATTGATTGAGCGAACTAAAGAGCAAGTGCAAGCCAAAGCCAATGGCATAGACGCCTATGAAAATAAGCTCAAAGCTTTGGATAATCAGATTCACTCTCTCAATGATCTTCAAAAACTAAAAATTCGAACGATAGATAATAAAGTGAAGCAGGCTAAACTAACCGTGTCTACGGATAGTGCTGGTTGGAAAGCCGCCGAAATAGATTACAAAACTGCGGAGACAAGGCTGAAAAGGCAGGAAGAAATGTACGAGCAAGGGCTGATTTCTCTTACGGAACTAGAAACTCGCCGACTAAAACTTCAAGAGACTAAGGCGAAAGCCATTGAGAAGGAAAATAAGTATGGACTGAGTGTAAATAAATACATCAACACATTAATAGAACAAGATCAAGTAGTCAGTGAGTTTGCAGAAAAAATAAGTGATGTGAGGAGTAAGCGTAGCTCAGCAGGCAGCGAGTTATATGCAGGACTTGGAGAAATGTCCAAGATGAAAACACAATTGGCCAACTATGAGCTCAGGCAAGAATTTTACTATGTGATGTCTCCTAGAGATGGATACATCACCCAAGCGCTGCAAGCGGGTATTGGTGAAAACATAAAAGAGAATACTCCGATTATAACCATCGTGCCAGAGACATGGAAAAAAGCGGTGGAAGTATACATAGACCCTATAGATTTACCTTTGGTTAAACGAGGTAATGAGATGATGTTTCTTTTTGATGGGTGGCCTTCTATTGTGTTCTCAGGTTGGCCAGAGCTAAGTTATGGTACTTTCCCAGGCAAGGTGCAAGCGATAGACTATAACATTAGTAAAAACGGAAAGTATAGAGTGCTGGTAGAAGAAAGTACTTCCAAGCCCTGGCCAAATGAGGTGCGGATAGGATCAGGAGCTCGAGGAGTAGCCTTACTCAATAGGGTACCAATATGGTACGAATTATGGAGGCAACTCAACGGATTTCCACCGGATTATTACCTAGGAGCCAATAAGAAAAAAGAGTATAATACTGATGAAAAGAGTAGTAAATAGTATTGTTATTTCTCTAGTAAGTCTGAGCAGCCTCGCTCAATCGCCAGATACGTTTGTCTTTAATGAAGCAAGGTTTCTGAAGCAGGTATATGATTTTGCTCCAGCGGTGAGAAATAGCGGGCTAGAAGTAGATATTCAGAATCAAGAATGGCTCGAAGCTAAATCAGCATTCGAACCGAAACTAATCGGGGGGTATGACCGAAAAAACTTTGATAATAAGACCTACTATAATAAGCTAGACGCAGGAGTCAAAGTGACTACGCCATTAGGTGTGAAGGTGAGCGGAGGTTACGCCGATAATGATGGAGTGTATCTAAACCCTGAAAGCAACGTGCCTGTGCAAGGACTTGTTTATGCAGGAATAGAGGTGCCCTTAGGAGCAGGGATGTTTACAGATGCTGAACGTACTTTGGTAAAACAGCAGCGTTTAGAGAGAAATGCCGCAAGCTTACTAAACACTCTAGCGGTAAATGATCACCTGCTAGAGTCTGGAGAGGCCTACTGGGACTGGTACGAAGGGGTTATGCTTCTTAACTTATCTCAAGAAGCTATTATCTTAGCTCAAAATAGACTCCGACTGGTTACGCGTAAGAATACCATAGGGGAAGCAGCAGACATAGACACTTTAGAAGCGTTTATTAATTTTCAGAATCGCCAAGCATTTTTATTAGAGTCTACGGTGAAATGGGAAAAGTACAGAAACAAGGTGCAGAACTATATATGGATGCCCGAAATGACCAAAGAGCTGCTCGCGCCAGAGGTAGATTTGGATTATACGGTGACGCTACCAGACTCATTTACAGAGCGAGAAATAACGCGTCTACATCCACTTATCAGCTTATTAGATACAGATTCGTTGATCAATAGAGCTTCTTTAGCTCTCGCACGCGAATTTTATAAACCACAAGTAGATTTAGCTTTTAAGCTTCAGGAGGATGGAGGTACAGTAGGGAATTTTGATTACAATCCGCAACAAAATAATTATATCGGCCTAAATGTGTATATGCCTCTCCTGCTCAGAAAACAACGAGCTAAAGCTAACCAATCTCTTATAAAGGAAGAGATGATCGGGAACAAGAAGCAGGAAATGATTGTAAAAATACTGAATGCTCAGCGGACCTTCCATAATAATACCTTAAACCTGAAGGAAACTATAGACCTGTGGAGTGTCGCATCGACCAATTATAAACGTATGCTCAATGCAGAGCAGACGAAGTTTACCTTAGGAGAGAGTTCTCTCTTTGTAGTGAATAGCCGTGAGTTGAAGTGGATTGCTGCACGAGAGAAGTATATTAAAAGCTATGTAGAATACAGAAAGGCGATTCTGAGGTATTACCATTCTTTAGGGGTGCTGCCAGAAATAATATAATTGGCTGCGGATGCTATACGAGGCCTTAAATCTGATGGTGGGAGATGTAAGATGTCTCTTATGGAGCGAATAGTATTCACTTTCCAATGAAATAGATTTGACCATTTGTAGTAATAACTTGACTAAATAGGAAAGGCATGGATATTCAATAAGGTCTTTCAGATTCTAAGGAAGGTAAGCAATGTCAAATAATGGATAGATTTATCGTTTAAGATTGGCTACTCAGGTTAAATTTGTAGCAATGGATTATAACATCATTATTGTCTCTCTTTCTATATGCATTGTTCTATCTTATTTTTTTAGTGAGATCTCCAAGCGTACTAATGTACCTTCAGTGCTAATGCTAATTGTAGCAGGAGTAGGACTGGGTCAGTTTCTGAACCTATATCCAGAGTATCAAGTAGACTTTTTCCCGTACCTCAAAATTTTGGGCACTGTCGGATTGATTATGATTGTACTCGAAGGAGCCTTGGATTTAGAGCTCTCTAAGGAGAAAAGAGGACTCATAGGTAAAGCTACGCTGATTGCAATATTGGGCATAGTTGGAAGTATCCTTTGTATCGCACCTGTGTTGCATTATTTATTGGGTATGACGGTAAGTTCTTCCTTGCTCTATGCTACTCCATTAGCAGTAATAAGCAGTGCTATAGTCATACCGAGTATCGCTCACCTAAAGGAGTATGATAAAGAGTTGCTCATATATGAGAGTTGTATCTCAGACATAATTGGAATTATGGTGTTTAACCTGTCCGTGAGCATTCTTCAAAGTAATGAAGTCGGAAGTTCACTAGGGGAGTTTGGATTAGAAGTATTTATTACTATCCTCGTATCTTTACTAGTAGGTGTGGGGCTGGTACTGCTCTTTAAGTTTCTAAATGCCAAAGTAAAGTTGTTTTTCTTCATCTCTATTTTGATACTTATATATGCATTGGGTAAAATGATACACCTGAGTCCACTGGTACTCATCCTAACTTTTGGTTTGATTCTCAAAAATCATCATTTAGTGTTTATCGGACCGCTCAAAAATCTGATGAGTCGTATGGAGTTTGTGAAAATGGAAAAGGATTTTCATATCATTAGCAGGGAAACCGCATTCGTACTGCGCACATTCTTCTTTATTGTATTTGGACTTACGATTGATTTGAGCTCTTTGGTAAATCTGGAAGTGCTTATTATTAGTCTGATGGCATTTATTGGTATATTACTAGTGCGTATTCTTTTACTGAAGTGGATTACCAAAGAAGCTTCAGCAGTAGTAGAGTATGTAGCTCCTAGAGGTTTGATTACTATTTTGCTTTTTTACAGTATCCCTAATGACCTAATATCACAGGTGTTTCAACCTGGGATTATACTGTGGGTAGTCATTATCACGAGTATATACATGTCCTATGGTCTGATACGATCAGGTAATAAAACGGAAGAAAGATTCACAGATTCGAGCACAATAGATGTTTGATGTAAGTCATTTACTTGCTTCGTACCTCTCTAGACATACCTACTCTCTTCTATTTCTCGTTACTTTGCCGTAGATATACTACGTATTGCTTAGATATTTATTTATACTATGTGTATGTGCTTCATACTCAGGATTCTCTCAGATAACTACTGAACGTGAGAAGATGGCGCTCCCTGCTAGGGGAGATACAGTTCTTATCGATTCTGGGTTTGTACAACTTGCTTCTGTGACAGTAGTAGGTTATAACAACGAGGTAGATTACACCGTATTCGGTAATCAGATTGCCTGGAAGGTCTCTGCACCCAAAGACAGTATCTCCATCCGATATCGTGTCTTAGATTTTAGGATGTCGTACGCCAATAAAAATACGGCAATCGTACATGATTCATACGAAGAAAATCCTTTTAAGTATACGCCAAACAAGAAGGCTATTGCCTCACAATACGGCAGTCTTAATACCATGGGTAATGTCAGTAGAGGAATTGGTTTTGGTAGTGCACAGGATGTAGTCGTAAATTCTAACCTAAATCTAAGACTTAGCGGTAAACTGGATAATGACATAGAAGTGCTTGCCGTTATTAGTGATGAAAATAATCCAATACAACCGGAGGGGAATACACAGCAGATTCAGGACTTTGATCAAGTATATATAACGCTTAAAAAAGATAGTGCATCACTTACTTTAGGTGATTTTCTGATGGAGAAACCCAGTGAATCCTATTTTATCAACTACTATAAAAAGTCTAGAGGATTACAGTATCAGCAGGTAAGTAGAGTTAACGATTGGCGCATCCAAACACAAGCAGAGGCCGCTATCTCTAGAGGTCGATTTAGTAGAAATAGGATAGATGGGATAGAAGGTAATAGTGGTCCATATCGGTTACAAGGGGATAATGGAGAACTTTTTATAATAGTCATAGCTGGCACGGAGAAGGTATTTTTAGATGGCAAGGAGTTGACACGAGGAGAAGGGAATGACTACATGATAAATTACAATACAGGGGAAGTAACATTTACTCCACGCATACTCATCACGAGGTACAGTAGAATAGTAGTAGAGTTTCAGTACTCAGATAGAAACTACGGCAGGTCTGTGGCGCATCTCGGTACGTCTGTGAGTAAAGGTAGGTTTACTATATATGCCAATGGGTTTAACGAAATGGATCTAAAATCTCAGCCTAATTTAGGGTTTGATGATGATTCATCTTCGGCTAAGGTTGATGCTCTCATAGCTGCCGGAGATGGTCCTGCTATCTTTAGAAATGTAAAACCACAGGATGCGTTTAATCCAGACCGTATCATGTATACCATAGAAAATATAGGGGGAATAGAGACGTATAAATATGCTCCAGTACCTCAAGAAGGGGAGACCTACTACCTCGTAGTGTTTAGTAATCTAGGACTTGGAAATGGGGACTACAATCAAGCAGAGACAGCGGCCAATGGTAAAGTGTTTGAGTATGTTGGCCAAGGGCTCGGTAGTTATGCCCCGCTAGAAGTTCTAGTAGCCCCTAAAAGACTAAATTCACTAAATATAGGTTTCAATGTGAAACGAAAAGGAGGAGTAACTGGAGTAGAATATGCCATAAGTCAATACGATGAGAACACTTTTTCCTCCATTGATGATCAAGATAACTCTGGTTTTGGTCTTAAACTCTTCCAAACTACAGATAGAGCGCTAAAAGACTCGAGTCCATGGAAGTTAAAAACAGACCTGAACTATGAGCTAGTCAGCGAACAGTATAACTATGTTGAGAGGTATAGAGATGTGGAGTTTGATAGGCAGTGGAATAAGGTGATAAGTAACCCTAATGCATTTGCACAACTAATCCCGTCGTATGAGCACATTGCAAATGCTTCAGTAGGTTTAGAGAAATCAGCTTATACATACTTTAGGAATAAATCTTCTCTGTTTTCTAGACCAGGCAATTTTACCGGATTAAGCAATACTACCGCATTAGGATTGGTATGGAATAAGATAAATTTTTCGTCAAGCCTCGAGCTCTTGAATACCGATACCGATGAAGGTGATACAGCTAATTTATCCAATACATTTTATAGTATCAATGCTCAGTTAGCTAGACAGATAGGTCCCTTGCACACAGGTATAGGTTATACGAATGAGCAGAGTACTTTTAGCAGAGACACTTTGCTAGTGCAGAGTTATTCCTATCAGGCGTACAATGCTTATGTAGAAAAAGCAGACACTGGTAAATTTAAGTATAGGGTAAATGTAGCTCAGCGAACAGATAAGTTACCTAAAAATGAGAGTTTCGCCACTTCTACAGTGGGTCGTGACGTCGGTTTTACGAGTGGTTACACCTCTAAGAAGTCACAGCGAATAGATGTGAGTAGTATTTATAGAAGACTGCTCATAGAAGATAGTACTTTGAGCAGTAAGCCCGTTGAAAACACACTGCAAAGTAGGGTAGAGCTGGATTTACATTTTTTAAAGAAGTTCATTCGCTCACGGACTTTTTATCAGTTGGGTACGGGACAGGAGCAGCGGAGAGAGTTTCAGTATCTTGCTGTGCAGCCGGGAAATGGAGTGTATGTATGGAATGACTATGATACCAATGGTTTAAAAACGCTCAATGAGTTCGAAATAGCATCAGACCTCGACAGGCAGCGTGCAGATTATATCAAAGTTTACACACCGGTAGCAGGGTTTATCACTACGAATAGTAATAAAATAAGTCAGACGGTAGAACTAAATCCAGCAGTGTTTTATCGGCCTACAGGGAAGTCCACTAAGCCATTTTACACGCGGTTTAATAGTTTGAGTACATTGATTTTAGATAAAAAGATAGTACCTACTTCTATACTAGATTTTCTGGACCCTAGTCAGCGTGAACTTACAGATACTACATTGATTAATTCATCTCAAAGTTGGCGAACTACACTGTTTTACAATAGAGGTAATCCCAAGTATAGTATAGACTTTACGCACTTAAGTTCTGAGTCCAAGGTGCTGCTAAGCAATGGTTTTGACAGTAGATCTAGCAGTGATAACGTGCTCAATACCCGAGTGAATTTAGGCAAGATACTTACGCTAGATACCAGACTAGTAGCAGGTGAAAGGATCTACCTCAGTGAGTTTTTTACGCAAAATAATTATCAGTATACGTTTTATGAACTGGAGCCAAAGTTTCAGTTTGTGATCAAAAACACCTACCGCTTAGAGCTGAGGGCTAAATATTTCAATGCTGCCAATAGTCAAGAGTTTGGTGGAGAGTCTACAGTGAATACAGAGATAGGCAGTGAATTTAAGTATACCAAAGCAGGCAAGGGTACGCTGAATGCAGGTGCGAGCTATATCAACGTAAACTACACTGGAGTTCCAGGCACTAATTTAGGCTACGAGCTGCTTCGAGGTTTGCAAAATGGGAATAACGCGACATGGAAAACAGGCTACCAACGAACCTTAGCTAATAATGTGCAGGTAATTATAAGCTATGAAGGAAGAAAAAGTGAAGAAGCCGATGTAATTCACATTGGAAGGCTTCTAGCAAGATACTTGTTCTAGTAAATATTCTAGCAATTACTTTACGAGTCTAGTTCCATCTTTGTCCAGACTTACCATCTTTTGCTTATACAGATTACCAAGCGCTTTCTTAAACGCTTTTTTACTCATTTTAAAGACCTTTCTGATCTCATCGGGGTCGCTTTTGTCTGTGAATTTAAAGAATCCACCTTGCTTCATTAGAATATCCAGAACCCCCTGTGTGGCTCGGTCAATAACGTTTTTATATCCTTGAGGTTGTATCACTATATCTAGTTTTCCGTCTTCACGTACGTTTTTTACATAAGCTTTTTGTAGCTCACCTATCTGTATTGGTGTAAATATGTCAGAGTAAAATATGAGACCTTGGTACAGTCCATTGACGATGACATTCATGCCCAGCTCACTCTTTTTGTACGGGAGTATTTCTACCTCGTTGCCTTCTTCTACGTCTATGTCTTCGGTAAATAGGAAGTCTTCTATCTGACTAGAGCCTATCATTCGGTCCGTTTTGTCATCCAATAAGCAAAATACTACATATTTTTCGCCTACTTCCATTTTTACAGGTTGCTCACTGTAGGGCACGAGGAGTTGTTTAACCACTCCCATATCCATAAAAGCACCTGCGTTATTTACATCCATGACTTCTAGGAATGCAAATTTGTCCAGTTCTATTTTTGGCTTTAGCGTAGTAGCTACTGGTCTTTCATCGTTGTCCTTGTATACAAATACCTCTATTTTGTCTCCTAGATTTAGGGTCGGAGCCACGTAGGCATTGGGTAAGAGTACTTCATTTCCTTCCTCGTCTTGCAGATAACATCCATTGTCGGTAGTGCGAGCAGCTTGCAGTATAGTTGTTTTACCTATTTCCATGCGATAGTGCAAAGGTAGAGCAAATGAATGATAGGTGAATAGCTTAATGAAATAACTGAAATGTTTTGTTGTCTCCTAAAGTAGAAGAGGTGCATGAACTCAAATTATTCCAGAAGGCCCACACACACAAATTTATCAAATACCACTATTCCATGAGGGGCATCTGCTAGTTCTTCGGTAAGGTCTTGTCCAGCCCAGTGTTCATAATGTTGCCCATTTCGCCAGAGTCTGCTCTTAGTCACGTCATACACCCTCCCCTCATAGGCTATCCATATGGTTTCATTGTCTTGTCCGTTATTAAGACTGAGTTTCCTTTTCGAAATTTTAGGTAAGTTGGTGTCTTTGTATTCCACTGGTGTATTTTAGCCCCAATTTTAAAACCTATGCGGGTAAAAGTACTTATTGTTTTAGTAATTGTGTACATCTTAGCAGCTTTTGCTTGGCTTACATTCTCATTATTAAATTATTCCAATACAGACTTTCAGCTTAAGAACGACGTGCTTAAGGCGGGTTTAAATGCCTGTACGCTCCAGGTAATGCAGCAGGCTAAGAATAGCAAGCTGGGGAGTACAGATAGTTTAGAGTATTTTCTGAAGCAGCTAAAAATTGATATTGCAGAGGATAAACTACGTGTATTTGTAAATGAACAGTTTAAGGGCAACTACGCTGTCAGTTTTGAACAGCTAGCTCCAGATAAAAAGGTAGTACAGCTTAGCATAAGTCCTCGTAGCATAGCTGGATTACAAGAACAGCGATCGCAACAACGCAATATTTGGTTGTACCAGAGTGTATTGTTAATGGTTTTGGTAGCGGTTGGTATCTTTGGTGTGTACTATAGTGTAGATAGTGTTTATCAGTTAAATAAACGCCAAAATAACTTCTTGCTCTCTGTTACACATGAGTTTAAGACACCTATAGCCGCCATACGACTGATGCTGCAGACGAGTAAAAACCCTAAGGTAAAGGAAGAAAAACGAGAAGAACTAATAGCGAACAGTATAGAAAATACTTTTCGATTAGAAGAACTGGCAGAGAACATGCTCACTGCTATGCAGATAGAGAGTGATAAGTATCAGTATCAATTGTCCAGCGTAGATTTATCTGAAATGGTGGCTCAAATAGTGAAGAACCAAAGTATTAAAGGAGATATAGCGGCCAATATAGAAAAGGACATCCATCTTCTAGGGGATGGATTTATCCTTCGTATGGTGATTAATAATCTGATAGAAAACGCGTTTAAGTATAGCGATAATCAACCCATAGAGGTGAGTCTGGTGATGAGTGGAGAGAATAAGGTGCTTACGGTAAAAGACTTAGGTGTAGGGATAAAGAAGGAAGATTATAAAAATATTTTCAAGAAGTTTTATCGTATACAGGATGAGGAAACACGAACGACAAAAGGAACAGGGCTGGGGCTATTTATTGTCTCTCAAGCGGTAAAGAAGCACCAAGGGAAAGTGTCTGTAAGTTCCAATAAGCCGAAGGGTTCAGTTTTTACAATTACCTTCAGGTAATAGGGCGTTTGCATACTTTTTAAATTGAAAATTTTTATCAAATGCATGAGTGGTGTGAAAAAAAGTATTTATTTGTATGTAGATACATGTTGTTGCAACTAATTCATACATATCTACGTAATCTTCTTACCGCGGTGATGGCATTGGGACTCATTAATACGACACTTTTAGCCAAGGATGTTGAAGGTGACCGTTTGAAAGATTCCCTGATGAACCAAGTTTTTTTACACGTGGGTAATAACCAAATAGATAGTGCGCTATACTACAATGATTGAGTTTGTGAGCTGTATGACAACGCGGATAATAAAACTGAATTTATAAGAAGTAAAATCTATCGGGCGGAGCTTCTTCGTACTGTCGTTAGTTTGGATTTAGCACTAGAAGAGCTATTAAATGTTCAAGAACTATTAAGTTTAATACACTTGTACAACGAAGGCGTAATAGAAAAGCAGGATTTAAAGAAAATGATGGCTAAGTTAGAAGCTTCTGCAGTAAGCGTTAACTTTTTGATAGAGAACCTGTTAAACTGGGTGCTGAGTCAAAAGGAAAGTTTAAAGCCGGTTTATAAGTCTTTTAATCTGTCGGAGTTGGTTACTAAAACCTGCTTGGAAGTGGAGTCCCAATTAAAGGCTAAAGACCTTAGTCTTAAAGTGCAAGGCTTTAAATCTGAAGAGTATATAAATTCAGCCGATAGTATGATTAATTTGGTGCTTCGAACTGTACTTTCTAACGCTATTAAGTTTTCACGCAAAGGCTCAGAAGTAATTGTATCGTATAAGAAGGATGAAAGTCACCACCACATTATTGTACAGGATTTTGGGATCGGGATGACCAAATTAGAGGTAGCTAAGCTAACTGAAGGTGAAATAAGCTCTCAATTTGGAACTAGTAATGAAAAAGGAACAGGTCTTGGGCTTGCTTTAAGTAAAGAGTTTTTAACAGCCTTGGGAGCTAGTTAAAAAATTGTCTCTGAGAAAGGTAGAGGGACGGAGTTCACTATTTTATTTCCAATTACATCCTAAAATTGATCGAAGTGGTAGGGGTTGGATAGTGACGTTAATTCTTGTAAGTTACGTTGCAGTTGCCTGATGTATACAGGAGTATATGGTCTAAATGAAAAAAGTACATTTATAAAATATTTGCTCCAACGGTAAGTGACAGTAATAAGCTTTTCGCTAAGTCCTATCTTGCTGTGAAATCTAGTTATATCGTCACTTTATGATACTAATCTGACGTTAGTTTGTTATTTAAATGTCAACTTTGTCCAGTAGTGCAAATTAAATAATTTAAGAAAAAAGGTTACCGAGGTATATGAAGAAAAGAATCTTGCTAGTAGAAGATGAAAAACATTTAGCTGAAACTATAAAGTTGAATTTAGAAATCGAAGATTTTCACCCCATAGTAGTCTATGATGGTGCTTCTGCGATATCTACGTTTAAGGAGCAGCGATTTGACCTTGTGATACTGGATATCATGATACCTAATATAGATGGTATTGCAGTGTGTGAAAATATACGTTTACATGATAGTGACGTGCCAATAATGTTCTTAAGTGCCAAGAGTAGCTCTGAAGACCGCATTTTAGGTCTCAAAAAAGGTGGAGATGATTACTTGACTAAGCCTTTTAATTTGGAAGAGTTAATGCTTCGTATAATCAAGCTGATCTCTCGAAATGAAGATAATCCCGGTTCAGAATCTGTGACAGAATACACTTTTGGTGGCAATTCTGCAAATTTTGATAGCTATGAAGCTGTCGGTAAAGACGGTAAGTTTAGCCTTACAAAAAAAGAAGCACTACTGCTGAAGCTGCTTATAGAAAATAAAGACGAAGTAGTAAGTCGGGAGAAGATACTACAAACGGTGTGGGGCTATTCGGTATATCCAAGTACCCGAACGATTGATAATTTCATACTAGCCTTCAGAAAATACTTTGAAGAGGATCCGAAAAACCCAAAGTTCTTTCTATCATTAAGAGGAGTAGGGTATAAGTTCACTAACCCGGCTTAGTCCATAACTCCGTAGTTGTTTATAACTTGATAGTATAGCCCGCCTGTGAACAATGGGCTTGGGTTATTTTTGTACGTTCATTTATTATGCACGAGCAAATACTTATAATTGATTTTGGGTCACAGTTTACCCAGCTCATAGCGCGTAGAATTAGAGAGTTAAACATCTACTGCGAAATACATCCATTCAATAAATTACCTGAGATTTCAAGCCAAGTGAAAGGAATCATCCTTTCGGGCAGTCCATCATCAGTTACAGATGTCAATGCACCTATACCAGATATAGATGTGATGAATCTTCCTGTTCCAGTATTGGGGTTGTGTTACGGAGCTCAGTTTTTAGTAGCTAGAAATGGAGGAAAAGTAGAACGAAGTACCCATAGAGAGTATGGTCGAGCTAACCTAACAGTTGAGCGTAATGATAAGCTTCTAGAGGGGATATCGGACGGTAGTCAAGTATGGATGAGCCATGGAGATACAATCCTGGATATGCCTGAAGGTACTTCTGTAATAGCACGAACAGCCAGTATACCTGTCGCAGCTTACAGATTTACCGATAAGGAAATATACGCTGTACAGTTTCATCCTGAGGTGAGTCACAGTACTGATGGTACACAGCTTTTGGGTAATTTTACCAAAGGAATTTGTGGATGCATTGGAGATTGGACTCCAGCGCATTTCGTTACAGAAAGTGTAGACTTTTATAAGAAGACCATTGGAGATGATAAGGTAATCATGGGGCTCTCAGGCGGTGTTGATAGTTCGGTTGCCGCATATATCCTGAACCAAGCGATTGGACAAAATTTGGTCGGCATATTTGTCAATAACGGGTTACTCCGTAAAAATGAATACGATGACGTATTGAAAGCCTACAATGGTCTTGGACTGAATGTAATAGGAGTGGACGCCTCTGACCTATTTCTTAGTCGATTAGCAGGTGTAAAAGACCCAGAGACCAAGCGAAAAATTATCGGAAATACATTCATTGAAGTATTTGATGCAGAGGCATCTAAAGTACAAGGTGCTAAGTGGCTCGGTCAAGGTACCATTTATCCAGATGTGATAGAATCGGTATCTGTCAATGGACCCTCTGCTACTATAAAATCGCACCACAATGTAGGAGGACTTCCAGACGACATGGAGCTACAGTTAGCGGAACCACTTAGGCTGCTATTTAAGGATGAGGTGAGACGTATCGGAGCAGAATTAGGAGTACCAAAAATCATACTGGACAGGCATCCATTCCCAGGACCGGGATTAGCGATTCGCATAATAGGGGATATAGAGAAACGAAATGTTTCCATACTCCAAGATGCAGATGCTATATTTATCAATGAGATGAAGGCACAAGGTTTGTATGATAAAATATGGCAAGCAGGAGCTATATTCTTGCCGGTGCAATCGGTAGGAGTAATGGGTGATGAACGTACATATGAAAATGTAATAGCTTTACGAGCAGTTACTTCCGTAGATGGTATGACCGCAGATTGGGCGGATTTACCACACTCTTTCTTAGCTACCGTGTCCAATAAGATAATAAATCAAGTAAAAGGAATAAACAGAGTAGTATATGATATTAGTTCCAAACCGCCGGCAACCATTGAATGGGAATAAGTTTCTAGCTTATTTAGTACTTCCACTTCTTCTTATCTCTTGTGGAGCTTTCAAAAAATCAAGTACGATTGAGTGGTCCAAAGATGATGAGATAGTCGTAGTGAATCCATCGAATGAGAAGACTAAAACGCCGACTACCGATACGAAAGATGAGAAAGATGACCAAACTGAGAAACGCGGTTACTCTTTTGTGTGGTTTAAAGGAGAGCGGTATAAAGTACCAGTACACGATAAGAGTTTTGATATAGCTATTCTCTTACCATTTCACTCAGATGCAAGCAATAGTGCAAGAGACAAGCGTAGAGCTGATCTTATGCTGGAGTATTATCAAGGGATGAAGGTAGCTGCTGAAGAGGCCGAAAAACTAGGTTCTAAGTTCACGATTCATTTCTACGATACAGACAATGATACAGCTAAGCTTGTTCGTATATTGAAAAAGCCTGAACTGACCAAAATGGACCTGATAATAGGCCCTACGGACGATGCTCAGGTCAAGATAGCTGCTTATTTTGCTCGCAAGCGTAAGATACCTTTATTTTCTCCTATCACTTCTATGTCTTCAGCATGGAGCAACAATCCTTATGTCTTTAATCTGAATCCATCGAATCAGATGCAAGCCAAAGAGTTTTTGGAGTACTATAAAAAAAATCACAAAGGAGAAAAGCTCATAATCGTAAGAGACGGGAAGTATTACGATAAGAATTTCGGCAGTGCTTTAATCGCAGAGTGTGCCGCCCAGAAAATTGAAATAAAGACGGTAAATTTCAATAGAAATATGGAATGGAAAAGTTATCTGGGAGAGGGTAAAGTGGTGGTAGTGCATACATCTCTTGATAAAACAAGTGTAAACTTCAGTGTGACCAGTCTCCTCAGTAAAGCACCAAACGTAACGCTCGTTGGCGCGGACAAGTGGCTGGAATTTAGTAGTGTAGATTATAACCAATGGGAAAGGTTAAATGTTACTTTTATAGGAACCAATAAAGCTCAAATTGCAAATGATAAGTCTAAGCAAATGATAAGTACGTATAGACTTTGGTATCATGATGACCCGAGTTGGTATACCTATATGGGCTTTGATCACTTACTCTTTGCGTGTGAAGTGTTAGATGCTTTCGGGGAGTATTTTCCATTATTTATAGAAGGGAAAGACCTCGGGTATACCAATACAAATATTAAACTAAACAAGGAGGGAAACTGCTTCCAAAATCAATATATAACAATTCTCCAACTAAGAGATAGTAAACTAATAGACGCCTCACAACTTTGAAATACTTTAGATCCCGGTACAGCAACGCGCTCAGACTTTTAGATGGATACCAGTATCCGGAACCATTTCATATCACCGCTAAGAACTTCTTTAAACTACATAAGAAGTTTGGATCCAAAGACCGTAAGGCCGTAGCTGAAGTAGCTTATACTTACTTTAGATGTGGTAAGAGTATCTCTGCTCTCCCTATTGGTAAAGGTTTGACTATAAGTTCGTTGTTATTAGACTTCGAAGAGGTAGATCAGTGGAATAGCGTAGCTAAAGAAGCGGGATTAGATTACGTATTACCACCTAACTTTTTTCAAGAGGGGAATGTACTGAACACCATAAAAGAACTCGTAGGAACAGAGACGCATTTTTACCCTGAAGGAGTATTAATGAAGGAGTTTGCGCATTACAATGATGCTCAGAATATACGATTTAGACCGCGAAACTGGGCCAAAGATCATTTGGATCAAGAGCCAAGAAAGCTGGGCATAGAGGGAGCCATAGAACTGGCATTGAATACAAAACTAGAGGATACTACTCAGGTACAAGATCTGTCCTCTCAGTACATCTGCAGTAAAGTGCGCATAGATGAAGGAGATAAGGTTTGGGATGTATGCTGCGGTGGTGGCGGCAAAAGTCTAAATCTCATCAAAGGAAGAGATGCTAGTTTTTATCTCAGTGATATCAGACCTGGAATAATCGAGAATGCCAAGGCTCGTTTCAAGGCTATGTTTTACAAAGCAAAGTATACCGTAGCAGACTTATCCAACCCTACCGACAAACTCCATTTTGGTGATGAGAAAGTGGGTAATGGGGCCTTTGACGTGGTGGTGGCTGATGTGCCGTGCAGCGGAAGTGGCACGTGGTACCGCACACCAGAGCATTTTAGCCATTTTGATTATGCTAAGTTGAGTGAATATGCCGATAGGCAAAAGAGTATCGTCCAAAATGCACTGCCATTTCTACAAAAGGGAGGCAAGTTTTATTATATCACGTGCTCTGTGTTTTCGGTAGAAAATACCGAAGTTAAAGAATGGATATTAGCCAATACGGACCTTTCGCTAGAGGATGAAATCTGTTTTGACGGGATAGATCAAAAAGCAGATGGCATGTATATGGCTAGTTTTGTACGGTAGATAGAGACTAAAGCTGTATTAGCCCGTCGTCACTCACTAGGATTATCTTGGCTTTTTTTACTAAATCAGGATACATTTTACCGCCATTTATACTCCCAAAGGTAGGTAGTATAAGCGATTTTTCAGTGTGGTAAAATGCAGGTAGCTTGATGTTTAGCCGTGCTTTCCCAGTCATGGTGTATGCTGGATGGAGGTGTCCACAAATATTGAAATAGGCACTGTCTGTAGGTTCGTGACTGAGCAGTATCCCGTCCAATTCATAAGACTCTTTTTTAGTCAGAAGACTGTGCTGAATGGAGTGCCTGTCATGGTTCCCAATGATAAGTTCAACATCTATATTTAGGGATGTAAGCCACTCGTCTATGAGGGTGTTTTCTATGTTTTGAGTAGTGTGGTAGAGGTCACCCAAAAGAATGAGTTTTTGAAGATCGTGTGCCTCTATAATATCAGCAATTCTGTTTAGGTCTGAAAGTAAGTGGTCTGTACTTAGTGGGATGCCGTTGTTTCTAAAATGACTTGCCTTGCCTGCGTGCACATCTGCCAACAGTAGTATTTTCTTAGACTTCCATATAGCCACTTTTTGCGTCAGCAAGGTGAACACGTGCCCGCCTAAATTAATGTCTATGCTGGATTGGGTCACAGTTTGGCTAGGTCTGCTTGAAGTTTTTTAGTAAGGGTGAGTACCACCAGGTCATAGCTATGATCTACCAGATATAGGAGCATGGCCTGGTCTAAATCCTCAAAGAGTCTAACGGTATTCCAGTGAACTTTATTCATATGAAAACCGGGTACTATACCGGTAAAATTTTCACGGAGATCTATCGCTTTTTCAGGGTCACATTTTAAGTTGACAGAAACAAAATTAGCAATACTAAATGCACAAAACATTTTGCCCATAACCTTGATTACCAGTGTGTCTACATCGAAAGGAGTTTCCTCCACCGTTCCTGGTTTCGACAGACAATATTCCCTGAATAGCTCAATGTCCATAGGTGTAAAGTGTAAAATCAGAGTTGGTAAATACTACAGTTGACTTGGCTAAAACATCAGGCTGATCCACAGCAAACTTACCTTTGTGTAAGGTGCGTAACACAATGTATTTTGGTCGTTGTGTTTCTAAATAGTAGTTGAACGGATTATCTTTTTCTCTGCCCATCTCTTCCTCGTTAAAAGTAAATCCTCTGCGATGTAGATACAGTAGACTAAGATTGTGCTCGGGTGCGTACGGTACTACTATTAGCTCATCGGAAGGCACATAGTCCTCCAGAATCAAGTGACTGTCTTTTAACCAGTTTACGGGATAATACTCTGTACATCCATTGATGTTCACTTCTTCACTCATCCTAGCAAAATAGGTATTATTGGCATTGGAGAAGGAAACTAAGCTCGTCAGAAGTAAAATCAATAAGCTGGTCATAGGGTGCACGTATTTAAGTGTAAACCGGAGAGCGAGCAAGGTGCCGTAGATTGCCAAAGGCATTATAGTAGCTAGCACGTAGTAGTCATGGTGCATAAACTGTGGTCCAAATAAGAGCATAAATGAAATCAAGCCAAGGGCAGCAAGAATAAAAAACTGTACTTTTTCATTTCTTAAACTAGTCTTTCGCAGTGTAAAAATAGAGATGAATGCCAGCAGAAGAACTAACCAACGCTGTATCTTAGAGGCATATTCATTCTTAAATCGCAGCGAGGTGTCTAGTACTTCGGTGAGTTCTGACCAGCTTGTGATAGGCACTATAGTACTCATAAATACACCCGACCAAAGCTGGGTATTTACCACGTATACATAGGTATAATCGTAGTAAGCGATACCTCCTGCTATGCCGATAAATAATAGCGTAGCTAAGGTACTTCTGATAGATGGTTTGGAGATGGTTTGGAGAAAATAGACCCCGTATAGTGCTATAAAAAAAATCCCTGCCGAGGTCTTAGTTAGTGTGGATAAACCGCTTAAAATCAGTATTATAAAAATGTATTTACGGATTCCTTTGTGAAAGAAATAAAACGAAAGTAATAGTAAGCTAAGTGCCCAAACGTCTGGCAAGAAATTGTATCCATAATACAGGAGGACAGGAGTAGAAAGGATAGTGGTGCAGGCGAGAATGACATGGATCCACCCTTCATCTTTGAGTGCTAGATTAGTCAGCGTCATAAGGCTGACAAAAAGCAGCGAAAAAGAGAATAAACGATAAATAAACGGTAAATAGTCTTGAGATATGCCTAACCTGACTAATTGAGCAAGGATGTACTGACCTCCGCTAAACTCTACACCTACTCTGCCATCAATGGTTTTCATACAGTAGGTAGCGGGCTTTAAGAAAGGAGCTCCTTCAGCGTACCTTGCTGCTACAGCTAGCCGATCACTCTGTGCCCACTGATGTATCCCTCTAGGAAGGTCATTTGCAAAGGGGAAAAAGGTGAAAAAATAGACCAGTAAAAAAAAGATGACACTAATCAGAAGCAACTTTTGGCCTCTACTAGTGTTCTTATAAGTGGAATTAATATATTTGAGGTAGGATGAATTCAATTAGACTGTCAATGTTTACTAGTTTTTTGTTTTTATTTTGTTACTTTTCTGTCGCCAAAAATAAGGCCGATAGTGCATTATTAGCGAATAAAGATAAAATTCAAACCCATATTTCTCAAAAACTTTCTGCCAACGCCGGTGTATTCGAAAAAAACGCGGGACAATTGGAAGAAGGTGTGCATTATAGGTTTAGTAGTGCGACCGGTGCTGTGGAATTTTACTCGGACAAGCTAATATTTGGTCTACGGAAAGTGAAGCGTGCTTATGATCCGAAAGAGTTAGATAAGCCTATGTTGTTTGAATATGTTTCTTGGGAAATTAATCTAAA